>OJGZ01000028.1_pt1 | contig 84949 bp, 82 predicted proteins | sample 1595051 | NCBI WGS metagenome assembly OJGZ01 (sample SAMN05416800, study PRJEB24817) | seawater metagenome | isolation source: Sea water | place: Canada:Atlantic | collected 2013-07 | reverse complement strand
CGTGGAGCCTGGTGAAGATGGGCACCACCGCCGCGCAGAAGAAGCTGTTCTTCAATCTGCGCCGGATGAAGAAGAACCTCGACGCTTACGAGGACACCGATCTTCACCCCGACGATGTAACCAAGATCGCCACCGATCTGGGCGTGCCCGAGCAGGAGGTGGTCAATATGAACCGCCGCATGCTGATGGGCGGCGATGGTTCGCTCAACGTGCCGATGCGCAATGGCGAAGAAGGTTCGGGCGAATGGATGGACTGGCTCAAGGACGATGGTCCGTTGCAGGACGAGCTGGTCGCCGACGCGCAGGAATCCGAAGTGCGCCACGACATGCTGGTCGAGGCGATGGACAGCCTCAACGAGCGCGAAAAGCACATCCTTACCGAACGGCGCCTGACGGAAAACCCGCAGACGCTGGAGGAACTGAGCCAGGTCTACGACGTCAGCCGCGAACGCATCCGCCAGATCGAAGTGCGCGCGTTCGAAAAGGTACAGAAGGCGATGAAGACCATCGCCGGTGACCGGCTGCTGGCCGGCGTGGCGTAAGCCAGACGCAAACCGACACTGAAAAGGCCACCGATACCCGTGGGTGTCGGCGGCCTTTCCGCGTCATGACCCCTAGCTGGCGGGAGCCAGGTCCAACACCGCGGCGACCATTGCCTCGGTTCCCAGCGTAACGCTCTCGCGCGGGGCGATCTTGAACAGCGGCGAGTGATGCGACGGGACCGGCGGTCCGCCGTTCTCTGCCGCGTCGAACGCAGCCTGAGGGGTACCGCCCACCGCGAAGTAATAGCCGGGGACACCATATTCCTCGGCCACGAAATAGGCGAAATCCTCCGCCCCCATGCCGCGCTGCTGGAACGGGATAAAGACATCCTCGCCAAGATCACGCTGCATCACCGCATTCAGCCGGCGCGCCAGCGCGGGATCGTTATTGGTGACCGGGGTCCCTTCCGAAACGCGGACCTGCACGGGCATATCGTCGGGCAGGCCATGCGCGGCGCCGATATTGACCGCAATCCGTTCGATCGCGGCAAGCAGCTGCGCCCGCGTATCCTCGTCATTGGCACGCACGGTCAGTTGCAGATCGGCGCGGTCGGAAATGATGTTGTGCTTGGTGCCCGAATGGAAGGCGCCGACCGTGATCACCGCGGGTGACAAAGGCTCGACCTCGCGGCTGACGACCGATTGCATCGCAGTGACGATCTGCGAGGCGATATAGACCGGGTCACGGCCCGCATGGGGGCTGGCCCCGTGCGCGCCCACCCCGGGCACCATGATGTCGACCGAATCCGCGCTGGAATACTGAATGCTTTCCGAAGCCGAAATCTTGCCCGCGGGCAGGATCGAGGCGACATGGAACGCTAAGGCGTAATCGGGCGTGCCGAAGCGGTCGTAAAGCCCGTCCTCCAGCATTGCCGCAGCGCCGCCGACGCGTTCCTCGGCCGGCTGCACGACGAACATCAGCGTGCCCGACCATTGGTCTTTCGTCGCCATCAGCCGCCGCGCGGTGCCGACCATCGAGGTGATATGCACATCGTGGCCGCAGGCATGCATGACCGGGTATTCCTGGCCATCCTGCCCGACCTGCGTCGCCGTGGACGCATAGTCGAGGCCGGTCTTCTCGGGCAGCGGCAGCCCGTCCATATCAGCGCGCAACAGGATCAGCGGCCCGTCGCCATTACGCACCATGCCAACCACGCCCGTTCCGCCGACGCCTTCGGTCACCTCGAGACCTGCGGCGCGCAATTCCCCCGCCATCCGCGCGGCGGTTGCGGTTTCGAGGAAGGACAGTTCGGGATTGGCGTGAAAATGGAGGAACAGGTCTTCGAGGTGGTTGTCGTAATCCGCCGCCACTGCCTGCTTCACTGTCGCGGGATCTGCCGCTGCGGGCGTCGCGCCCCAGGTCAGTGCCATCGCCGAAGCGGCCAGTCCGAAAATTGCCTTACGCATGAAAAAGTTCCCTCCAGGCCCCCGTGGCCGCGCGGCAAAGTAAGCATGCGTGGCGGCGCGCGGCAAGCAGGCAGATTGCGTTGCCCTGTCCCCGCGGCTAGATGCGCTGGCATGCGCTGGCTGCTCCGTTTCCTGTTCAAGACATTGATCGGCTTCGTGGGCCTAAGTCTCGCGCTCGTCCTGCTGTTCAAATTCGTGCCCGTGCCGGTGACCGCCACCATGCTACTCGACGGCAATGGCATCACCAAGAACTGGACCGCGCTGTCCAATATCGACCGCAATATGGTGCGCGCGACCATCGCGGCGGAGGACGGCAAGTTCTGCACCCATGACGGGTTCGACCGCGAAGCGATCGAGAACGCCATCGCCAGCAATGCGCGCGGCGGGCGGATCCGCGGCGGCTCGACGATCAGCCAGCAGACCGCCAAGAACGTCTTCCTGTGGCAGGGCGGCGGCTATGTCCGCAAAGGCTTCGAGGCGTGGTTCACCGTGCTGATCGAACAGATCTGGGGCAAGCGGCGGATTATGGAAGTCTATCTCAACGTCGCCGAAACCGGCATTGGCACCTATGGCGCGGAGGCTGGAGCGCGCCGCTATTTCGGCAAGTCCGCCGCCTCGCTCACCCCGCTCGAAGCCGCGCGGATGGCCGCCGCATTGCCGCTTCCCAAGGAACGCTCGGTCGTCAATCCCCGCGGCTGGCTGGCGCGCCACGGCAATACGATATCCGCACGGATCGGGTCGGTATCCCGTGACGGGCTCGATTCCTGCGTCTATCGGTAGGGTCGATGGGAGCGGGTCACAGCCATTCGCATGATCACGGGCATGGGCACAGCCATGCTCCCGCCGATTTCGGCAATGCCTTCCTGATCGGTATCGTCCTCAACACTGCATTCGTGGCGATCGAGGCGGTGTATGGCTGGATCTCCGGCTCGATGGCGTTGATCGCGGATGCCGGGCATAATCTCTCCGATGTCCTCGCGCTGCTGCTCGCATGGGGCGCCAGCGTCGCTGCCAGACGCCCCGCGTCGGAGCGGTTTACTTATGGATACAAGAGCTCGACCATCCTCGCGGCGCTGGCCAATGCCGGGCTGCTGCTGGTGGCTATCGGGGCGATCCTGTTCGAGACGCTCAACCGGATTGCCGAACCCGCCCCGGTCGCGGGTGAAACCATGGTGGTGGTCGCCGGGATCGGCATCGTCATCAATGCCGGCACCGCTGCGCTGTTCATGCGCGGGCAGCACGATATCAACATCCGCGGCGCGTTCCTGCATATGGCGGCCGATGCGCTGGTCAGCCTCGGCGTGGTCATCGCGGGGCTGGCTATCATCATGACAGGGGAGCGCTGGATCGACCCGGCGGTCAGCCTGGCCATCGTGGCGGTGATCGCCTGGGGGACCTGGGGCCTGCTGAAGGACAGCGTCGCCATGAGCATGCTCGGCGTGCCCAAGGGCATTTCAGAGAACAAGGTGCGCGCCTATCTGTCCGGTCTGCCCGGGGTCGAAGCGGTGCACGATCTGCATATCTGGCCGATGAGCACCACCGAGACCGCGCTGACCGCGCATCTGGTGATGCCCGGCGGCCACCCGGGCGATCCCTTCCTGCTCGAACTGGCGCATGAACTGGAGCATCACCACCGCATCGGCCATCCGACGATCCAGATCGAAACGACCCGCGCCAATTGCGGGGCGGGCTGCTGATGCAACCCGCCAGCCAGGATGCCCGCGATCGGCTCAAGGCTGCCATGAGCCGGCTCGCCAGCGGCGACCGCGCGGCGCTGGAGGACATCTACCGCGCGACCTCGGCGAAACTATTGGGCATCTGCTACCGTATCTTGGGGGACGAGAAGGAAGCCGAGGACGCATTGCAGGACGTCTATCTCACCCTCTGGCGGCGCGCGGATCGTTACGATCCGGACCGCGCCAGCCCGATCGCCTGGCTGGCGACATTCGCGCGCAACCGCGCGATCGATCGCCTGCGCACGGGCAAGGTGCGCCGGGGTTCGGTATCCGAGGACGAAGCAGCGCCGCTCGCCGACGAGACCCCGCTTGCCGAAACCATGCTGATCGACGCCGAACGCGAAGCCCGCGTGCGTGGCTGCCTCGACACGCTGGACGATACCCCGCGCGATGCCATCCGGACGGCATTCTTCGAAGGCCGCACCTATGCCGAGCTGGCTGACCGCATGGACGTGCCGCTGGGGACGATGAAAAGCTGGATCCGCCGCGGCCTCGCCAAGCTCAAGGCCTGTATGGAGGCGGGTGAATGACCGGCGACCAGACCCTCGCCGCCGAATATGCCCTCGGCCTGCTCGAAGGCGAAGATCTGCTCGCGGCGCGTGCACGCGTGGCCAGCGATGCGCTTTTCGCCGCCGAGGTCGACCAGTGGCAGGACCGCCTCGCCCCGCTGGCCGACCACATCCCCCCGCGCCTGCCGCGCGCGGAGGTGTGGGAACGGATCGAAGCCGAGCTGTCCCGCGATACCGGCAGCGCCGAAGTGGTTTCGCTGCGTCGCAGCCTGCGCCGCTGGCAATGGGCGGGCGGGTTGAGCGCAGCCGCAGCCCTGGTGCTTGCCTTCCTCGCGCTGCCGCAATTGACCGGCCCCGGCGATACGCTGCCCGATATTGCGCAGGGTCCGGTCGCCGCAGGCCCGCCGCTGGCCGCCAACATGCCCATCGCGGGAACGCCGCTGCGTCTCGACTTCACCTATCTCCCCGCCGAAGACAGCCTGCTCGTCGGGGCGATCGGGCTGACGGCTGACGGGGTCCACGATCACGAAATCTGGTTCGTCCCGCCCGAGGGCGAACTGGTATCGCTGGGCATCGTGACGCCCGGCAAGGTGGTTGCACACGATGTGCCCGATGCGGTCGCGCAGGCCTTGCATGATGGCTCGCAGCTGGTGCTGACCCGCGAACCGCTCGGCGGCAAGCCCGCCGATGCCGGGGCGGGTCCGGTGGTCGCCGAGGCCCGTTTCACCGCTATCTGAAATAAATCAAGCGGCCGCGTGCATCCGGCGCGCAGCTCTTTGCGTAACTCGGTGCACAGGCTGGACGGGGCCTGGCGCATAAGGAGAGTTACACATGCCGATTTCCAGCAAGCTCAAGGCCGCAGCCTTCGCATCGATCGCCGCCATGGGCAGTTTCGCCCTCATGACCGGTACCCCGGCTTTTGCCGACCACCACGCCAAGGCGGCGGAGACCAACCAGCCGAATATCGTCGAGACCGCGATGGGCACGGGCGTGCACGGCACGCTGGTCGCCGCGGTCAAGGCCGCCGATCTCGTCGAGACGCTGTCTGCCCCCGGCCCCTATACGGTCTTCGCTCCGACCGACGATGCTTTTGCCGCATTGCCCGCAGGCACGGTCGACACGCTGCTCAAGGGCGAGAAGAAGGGCCAGCTGACCTCCATCCTGACCTATCACGTGGTTGCGGGACGTGTTCCCGCCGCGGCGCTGACGCAGGCGATCCGCGGCGCGGGCGGAAGCTATGAATTTGCGACCGTCGCCGGCGAGACGCTGAGCGCGCGCTTCGACGGTCACACCATTGTGGTCACCGACGGCGCGGGCCGCGAAACCAAGGTCGTGCAGGCCGATGTCGATACCGCCAATGGCGTGATCCACGTGACCGACGGCGTGTTCCTGCCCGGCTAAGCCATCCCCACGGGTGCCGATCGGGTCACTTCCATCTCCGCCCGGCACTCCACTGTCCCCGTCCGGCGCTCAGCAGAGGCCGGGCGGGGTTTTTTGTGGCGAGGACGAAGCCTACTCAGCCGGTCAAGCGCGTCATTCTGCGCTCGAGCAGGTCGATAAGGTGGGGGTCCATGTACCGATAGCGATCGGGTATCCCGAGGCAGACGATCGGTGTCGAACCCAGCGACGATCTGAACTGCCGCCGGACGGCGGTCCGGTGTCTCTGTTCCATCACGAAAATGCGGTCCGCCCAGTGCACCAGCTCGTCATCGAGCGGCGTGTCGGCTTCGGATGCAATTCCGGCAGAAAGGACATCCACGCCCTTCCTGCCGGAGAAAATATGCTCTGCTGTCGGACTTCGCCAGCGGTTCTTCCCGCAGACGAACAGGAAGCGCTGCCCGGTCAGGCCGCCTCTTCCTCGTCCTTCTTGCCGCCATGGACCTGGATCGGCTCTTTCTTGCCTTCGACCACGTCCTTGTCGATCACGATTTCAGTGACGCCGTCCATGTCGGGCAGGTCGAACATTGTGTCGAGCAGGATGCCTTCGACGATCGAACGCAGTCCGCGGGCACCGGTCTTGCGCTTGATCGCGCGTTCGGCGATCGCGCGCAGCGCTTCGTCGGTGAAGGTCAGCTCGACATCCTCGAGCTCGAACAGCTTGTGATACTGCTTGGCGATGGCGTTCTTCGGTTCCTGCAGGATCGTCACCAGCGCATCGACATCGAGATCGTGCAGCGTGGCGATGACCGGCAGACGGCCGACGAATTCGGGGATCAGGCCAAACTTGAGCAGATCTTCCGGTTCGCTCTTCTCGAGCAGCTCACCCACCCGGCGCTTGTCCGGGTCGGCGACATGTGCGCCGAAGCCGATCGAGCGCTTCTGAAGGCGATCGCCGATGATCTTGTCGAGCCCCGCGAAAGCGCCGCCGCAGATGAACAGGATATTGGTCGTGTCCACCTGCAGGAATTCCTGCTGCGGATGCTTGCGCCCGCCCTGCGGCGGGACCGAAGCGGTGGTCCCTTCCATCAGCTTGAGCAGCGCCTGCTGGACACCCTCGCCCGATACGTCGCGCGTGATTGAGGGGTTTTCCGCCTTGCGCGTGATCTTGTCGATCTCGTCGATATAGACGATGCCGTGCTGGGCCTTCTCGACATTGTAGTCGGACGACTGGAGCAGCTTGAGGATGATGTTCTCCACGTCCTCGCCCACGTAACCGGCTTCGGTCAGCGTGGTCGCATCGGCCATGGTGAACGGCACGTCGAAGGTGCGCGCCAGCGTCTGCGCCAGCAGCGTCTTGCCCGAACCGGTCGGACCGACCAGCAGGATGTTCGACTTCGCCAGTTCGACATCGCCGGCCTTCGCGCCGTGCTTCAACCGCTTGTAGTGGTTGTGCACCGCGACCGAGAGGACGCGCTTCGCGCGTTCCTGACCGATCACATAATCGGCGAGCGTGGCGCAGATTTCGGCCGGCGTGGGGACATCGCCTTCCTTCTTGCCGGTCAGTCCTGCCTTGGTTTCTTCGCGAATGATATCGTTACACAGTTCGACACATTCGTCGCAGATGAACACGGTCGGGCCCGCGATGAGCTTCCTCACCTCGTGCTGCGACTTGCCGCAAAAGCTGCAATACAGGGTCGATTTACTGTCGGTTCCGCTCAACTTGGTCATATCCTAACGTCTTTCCCGCGTCCCCATCAGAAGGCTCCAGACTGTAGGGGCCATGGGGTATGGGTCAATATCCCAGGTATCACACACCCCTTGCCACAGTCTGAAGCGGCAGGGTTGCCCAATTCCTACGACATTCTTGCAACAGTCCCGCGCGGGCACACTACCCGCGCCGGAACCTGAGTGCCGTCCTATTCGGGCGCGCCGCCCGAACCTTCGGCATCGCCGTTTTCGGATTCGGGACGGGTTTCGAACACCTTGTCGACGATACCGAACTTCATCGCCTCATCGGCTTCGAGGAAGGTATCGCGGTCCATCGCCTTCTCGATATCGTCGAGGCTCTGGCCGGTGTATTTAACATAGAGGTCGTTCATGCGCTTCTTGATGCGCAGGATCTCGCGGGCCTGGATCTCGATATCCGAGGCCATGCCGCGCGCGCCGCCCGAAGGCTGGTGGACCATGATCCGCGCATTGGGCAGCGCGATCCGCATCCCCGGCTCGCCCGCGGCAAGCAGGAACGAACCCATGCTCGCGGCCTGACCCATGCACACCGTCGACACGCGCGGCTTGATGTATTGCATCGTGTCATGGATCGCCATGCCGGCGGTCACCACGCCGCCCGGCGAATTGATGTACATGCTGATCGGCTTTGAGGGGTTCTCGCTCTCGAGGAACAGCAGCTGCGCGGTGATGAGCGAAGCCATGCCGTCTTCGACCTGTCCGGTCACGAACACGATGCGTTCGCGCAGCAGGCGGCTGAAGATGTCGAAGCTGCGTTCGCCGCGGCTGGTCTGTTCGACCACCACGGGCACGAGCGCACCGGTTACGGGATCGGTGGTGAACTGGCCCTGCGCGCCGTGGGCGTTGCTGCCGAACAGGTCGATCATGAATAGTCCTCTTGTCGGATCAATTGGCCGCCTATGTCGCCATGCATCCCGGGATGTTCAAGGGCCTTAACCCTCGAAAGCCGCGGATATGTCGGATGCGACCAAGATCGGGGCACTTTCCCGGCCTATATGGAGAGGCATACACTACAGGTGGCTGTCCGGAATCCGTTTGTCGGACGTGGAACGACATCGGTCGAGGCGCCATTGGCCCGCTCGCCTACACTCGTAGACGAACGCTCGACGAGATGGCGGGGAGGCTAATAAACCATGACTTTACGTTCGTTGACGCTGGCAGCGTCTACCCTTGCGCTGATTGCCGCTGCGCATGCGCCGGCCCATGCCCAGGGCAGCGACGATGTGGCGGATACCGCCACCCCGGCGACCGCGCCAAGTGCGGGCGCGCAGGTGTTCGAGCCGGCCTATTTCGACCAGTTCGCACCGCGCAATGCGCTCGACATGGTCGATCGCATCCCCGGCTTCTCGATCAGCGGGGGCAATGACCAGGGCCAGCGCGGGCTTGGCCAGGCAACGCAGAATGTGATCGTCAATGGCGAGCGCCTGTCGAGCAAGTCCGAAAGCGTGCACGACCAGCTGCGCCGCATCCCCGCACCCGATGTAATCCGGATCGAGATTCTCGACGGCAATGCCACCAGCATCCCGGGCCTGACCGGGCAGGTCGCCAATGTCGTTTACACCACCACCGGCTCCTCCGGGCAGTTCGAATGGACGACCGGTTTCCGCCCGTACAACACCGCGGCGCAGCTCTTCGGCGGCGAAATCTCGGTGATCGGCAGCAGCGGCGCGCTCGATTACACGGTCTCGCTGTCGAACGAGAACAACCGTTTCGGCGCCGATGGACCTGTCACCATCATCGATCGCGGCGGGGCGCTGATCGAACTGCAGGACACCAAGTTTTCGGGCCGGTTCGACAACCCCAAGCTCTCCACCGCCTTTTCCTACGATTTCGGCGGCGGCGTGCTGGCCAATCTCAACCTCAGCTACGGGGTCGACTACTATTCGCGCCAGGAACCCGAAACCGGGACGCGCGCGTCGGGCGAAACTCGCACCCGCGAATCGCGGACCGATGAAGATGGACCGTTCTACGAGCTGGGCGGCGACATCCAGTTTCCCTTCGGCCCCGGCTCGCTCAAGCTGATCGGCCTCGAGCGGTTCGAGCGCGATAATTACGCCTCGACACTGATCGACAGGTTCTCCGACGGCAGCCCGTCGCGGGGCTCGCGCTTCCAGCAGACAAACGGCGAGGGCGAGCGTATCGGCCGCTTCGAATATGACTGGCGGTTGTGGAAGGCCGACTGGCAGCTGTCGGGCGAGGCCGCCTTCAACCGGCTCGACCGGCGTTCGAGGCTGTTCGAACTGGAAGCCGGTGACGAATTCGTCGAGCGCGCCTTCCCGCAAGGCACCGGCGGGGTGACCGAAGATCGCTACGAAGCCAGCCTCAGCGTCTCGCGGTCCCTGTCACGCACATTGTCGGTCCAGCTGATCGGAGCAATGGAATTCTCGACCATCGAGCAGACCGGCTTTGCCGCCAATTCGCGCAGCTTCAAGCGGCCTAAGGGATCGTTCGCTGCGACGTGGAAACCGCGCGACGATTTCGACGTCTCGGTCACGCTGGCGAAACGCGTCAGCCAGCTGTCCTTCGGCGATTTCCTCGCCTCGGTATCGCTTAACAACGACAATCAGAACGGCGGCAATAACGAGCTCGTCCCCTACCAGAGCTACAATGTCGAGATCGAAGCCAACAAGACCTTCGGTCCGTGGGGGTCGATCAAGCTGGAAGCCCGCAAGGCGTGGTTCGAAGATTTCATCGACTGGTTCCCGCTGCCCAATGGCGGCGAGGCGCGCGGGAATATCGGCGATGCGGACCGGCTCCATCTGCAGGCCAATGCGACGCTCAACCTCGACCCCATCGGGTTTCGCGGCGCGCGGCTCGATGTCGAGGTGATCAAGCGGTTCATGAATGTCACCGATCCCTTCACCGGTCTGGAGCGTCCTTTCTCCTACGACCAGGAAGGCGCGTTCGAGATCGATTTCCGTCACGACGTCCCCGGCAGCGCCTGGGCGTGGGGCGCCAGCCTCGATCACGATGACCCGGCGCCCTATGCGCGGCGATACGAGGAGGGCCGCGAATGGGAAGGCCCTGTGTGGGGCGGGCTGTTTATCGAGCACAAGGATGTATTCGGCCTCACGGTTCAGGCCCGCGCGAGCAATCTGCTGGGTGCGCGCAATTACTTCCGCCGCACGGTCTATGAAGGCGAGCGCCCCGATGGCGATATCCGCTTCGAGGAGTATCAGGATCGCCGCATCGGCCCGATCTTCCGCTTGACTGTCAGCGGGGATTTCTAGCGCCTCGCGGACCCCTCCCGCGTTCCACGCGTTAGGCGGAACAAGGGAGACCATCTTGGAATTCGATCCGCGTATTGTGATGTTCGTCGTTTTCGGCGCCGGGCTGACGCTGGCCGTCACGCTCGAACGGTGGCTGGCGCGCTACTGGCTGTCGCTGCCGATCCTCTATGTCGCGGTCGGGTTCGCGGTGTGGTCGCTGCCGCTGGGGCTGCCGCATTTCAACCCGACGGTCGACGGCTTCGATGCGATGACGCTGGAATATGCCACCGAATTCATCGTCATCGCTTCGCTGATGGCCGCCGGGATCGCGATCGACCGGCCGGTCAGCTGGGTCAACTGGCGCCAGATCTGGCCGCTCTTGGTGATCGCCATGCCGCTGACGATCGGCGCGGTGGCGCTGCTCGGCTGGTGGGGCCTGGGACTGGCCCCCGCCAGCGCGATCCTGCTAGGCGCAGCCCTGGCTCCGACCGATCCGGTGTTGGCGCGGAGCGTCCAGGTCGGCCCGCCGGGCGAGGACCAGCGGCACGACGTCCGGTTCAGCCTGACGGTCGAAGCCGGGCTCAACGACGGCTTCGCCTTCCCCTTCACCTATCTGGCGATTGCCGCGGTCGGGATGACCGCACTGGGCGGCTGGACGCTCGAATGGGCCGCGCTCGACCTTGGCTGGCGGATCGTGATGGGCTGCGCGGTCGGCTGGGCCGTGGGCCGTATCGGTTCGTGGTATGTCTTCGAGCGCGAAGCCGATTCCCCGATGGAGGAGATCGACGAAGCCAGCGAGGGCGCCGCCCAGCCCAGCTATTCGACCAGCGAAGGCTTGATCGTGCTCGGCACGCTGCTGCTCGCCTATGGGCTCGCAGAGCTGGTCGAAGGTTACGGCTTCCTCGCTGTCTTCGTCGGTGCGGTGACCGCGCGCCAGCGCGAGAACCGCAGCCGCTATCACAAGATCAGCCACCACTTCATCGACCAGATCGAACAGATCGTGCTGGTCGCGGTACTGTTCGGCTTTGGTGCCATGTTAGCCAGCGGCGTGCTGGCCGCGCTGACTTGGCCTGCCGCGCTGGTCGGAATTGCGCTGATCTTCGTCATCCGCCCGATTTCGGGGCTGCTCGCAGAACTCAATTGCGACCTGCCGATGGTCGGCAAGCTGGCAGTGGCCTTCCTCGGGGTGCGGGGCATGGGCTCGATCTATTATCTCGCCTATGGCCAGAACCACGCCGATTTTGCCCAGATCGACCTGCTATGGGCCACGGTCAGCTTCACGATCCTGCTATCGATCGTGGTCCACGGCGTCGTTTCGGGGCCGCTTATCCGCCATGTCGAGAACCGCCGTGCGCATGTCCATGCGGGGCAGGATACCAGCATGGCCGCGCTATCGCCCGAGGCGGGAAAGACCGCAGGCAAACCCGAATAGCCTCGCCCAAACGACAAGGGGCGGCGAACCGTAGTCCGCCGCCCCTCGCATAACCCGTTGCTGCGGAATTATTTCTTCGCTGCAGCCTTCTTGGCCGGAGCCTTCTTGGCAGCCGGCTTCTTGGCAGCGGGCTTCTTCGCCGCGGCCTTGTCGTCATCCTTGGCGGCAGCAGCCTTCTTAGGCGCCGCCTTCTTGGCAGGCGCTTTCTTGGCCGGCTTGTCGTCCGCTTCCTTGGCAGCATCCTTCTTGACCGGAGCCTTTTTCGCGGCAGCCTTCTTGGCCGGGGCCTTCTTCTTCGGCTTTTCGTCGGTGGTCTCTTCCGCCTCGATCGCGGCTTCGAGTTCCTCGCGGGTCACTTCCCGGTCGGTGATCTCGGCCTTGTCGAACAGGAAGTCGACGACCTTGTCCTCATAAAGCGGCGCGCGCAGCTGGGCGGCGGCCATCGGCTCGGACTGGACGTACTGGACGAACCGCTCGCGGTCTTCGGCGCGATATTGCTGCGCTGCCTGCTGGATGAGCATGTTCATCTCGTTGGCATTGACCTCGACGCCGTTCTTCTGGCCGATTTCCGACAGCAGCAGGCCAAGGCGGACACGGCGTTCGGCGATCTTGCGATAGTCGTCCTTCTCGTCGTCCATTTCCTTGAGCATGGCTTCGGCATCGTCCGACTGCGCGGCTTCCTGCTGGAGCTGGGCCCAGATCTGTTCGAATTCGGCTTCGACCATGCCCTGGGGCACGGCGAAATCGTGACCGGCGGCGAGCGTGTCGAGCAGCTGGCGCTTCATCTGCGTGCGGGTGAGGCCGGCAGTTTCCTGCTCGAGCTGGCCGCGCAGCAGTTCCTTGAGCTTGGCGAGATCCTCGAGGCCGAGGTTCTTGGCGAACTCGTCGTCGATCGCAGTGTCGGTCGGGACCTTGACCTGCTGGACGGTGATGTCGAATTCGGCATCCTTGCCCTTGAGGTTTTCGGCCGGGTAATCGTCGGGGAAGGTGACCGTGATGGTCTTGGTGTCACCGGTCTTCACGCCCGTAAGCTGTTCTTCGAAGCCGGGGATGAACTGGCCCGAGCCGATCACCAGCGGGGTGTTCTCGGCCTTGCCGCCTTCGAATTCGGTCCCGTCGACACGGCCGACGAAATCGATGATCAGCTGGTCGCCGTCGCCGGCCTTCTTGGTCTTGGCGGCGTCCTTATAGCTCTTGTTGTTCGACGCGATCCGCTCGACTGCTTCCATGACCTGCTCGTCGGTCACCGGAACGGTCAGGCGTTCGAGTTCGATGCCATCCACTTCGGGGGCGTCGATTTCGGGAAGGATTTCGACTTCGACGCTGAGCGAGGCATCCTTGCCTTCTTCATAGCCCTCGTCGATTTCCACCTTCGGCTGCATCGCGGGGCGCAGCTTGTTGTCGGCCATCACCTTGTCGACCGATTCGCGGATCATGTCGTTGACCATCTGCGCGTGCAGCTGTTCGCCGTGCATCTTGCGGACCAGGTTCGCCGGCACCTTGCCCGGGCGGAAGCCGGGCATCTTCACCTGCGGGGCGATCTTCTTGACTTCGCTGTTGACGCGCTCGTCGATTTCCTTGGCAGGAATGGTGACGGTGTAGGCGCGCTTGAGGCCCTCGTTGGCGGTCTCTTTGATCTGCATGGGTTGAAACTCGTGACTTTCCAAAAGCGACTATGTGCAAGGGGATTCGCGCGGCGGCGGCACTGGTGCGGGCGAAGGGACTCGAACCCCCACATCTTTCGATACTGGTACCTAAAACCAGCGCGTCTACCAGTTCCGCCACGCCCGCTAACCCGAACGAAGCTGCGCGTTGGCGACATGCGCTACGCGTGTAGGCGCGTGCCTCTAGTAGGATGCGACCAAATGCGCAAGCGCGGCGACGGGTGAGGGAACGGCTTTGCGCGCGCAGGCGTTTTGTAATCATGCGCGACTACGATAAATTCAAGCCGCCGGCCAATACTCCGCCGGTCATCGATCCCGGGGCAAGGCAGGAAAACCCGGCCGGAACGAAGGCCGATGGCGAGCTACCTGCCGAAGACACCGAAGACGAGAAGATCGAAGTCGAGAAGGCGCTCGGCAACGCGCAAGAAGGCGGGCGCGACGGTGCGGGTGAAGCCGCGCTCGACAGTCCGCCACCCGATTGAGGATACCATATATGGCGACGCAACCCGACCCCGATCCCGACACCATCAATCCCGGTGCACCCGACGAGATGCCGCCCGCGAGTCCGCCCGACGAGGCACCGATGCATGAACCGCCCGGTTTCGAGCCGCCGCAACCCGACTTCGACGAGCCCGACCGCGGTCCCGATGAAACACCCCCGCCGCCCGATTGATCTTGCCCGCGCGCGCGCGTCGCAGTATCGGCGCGCGCCATGAGCGAAGAAACCAAGAGCCAGACCCCGCCCGATCACCTTTCGGTCAATCCGGATAGCGAGCATTTCCAGATGGAAGCGCTCGAGCGCGGCGTCGGCATCCGCTTCAAAGGCAAGCAGCGTACCGACATCGAGGAATATTCGATTTCCGAAGGCTGGGTGCGCGTTCAGGCAGGCAAGACCGTGGATCGCCGCGGCAAGCCACTGACGATCAAGCTGACGGGTCCGGTCGAAGCCTGGTTTGAAGATATGGGCGACGAACCGCCAGTGGCCAAGGCCGACTGATCAGTCTGCGAAATCGGCAAAGGCGCTGAGAAACCTCTTCGAGGTTTGCTTGCGCGCCGGGGCCATTGCGATCTGGCGGCGCGGCTGCGGCTGCCGATCGCTATAGATGAAGCCATCTACCGGCCAGGCCGTCGTCCCGACCTTGCCCAGCGGGGCATACCAGACGCGCACCTCGCTCCAGTCATTGTTGGGCGAAACGTCGACCGCGAGCACATCCTTTTCGATCTGCCCGCGGCGGCCGTTGATCGGCGACCAATTGGCGTGATCGAGCAGGACCCGCCGCGAATCGAGCACGCGGCTGACCGCGGCCACATGACCCAACTGCATATTGCGATGCGCGCTGAAGGCCATCACTGCGCCGGGACGCGGCGTCGAGCCGGTGGCGTAGCGGCCTTGTGCCTGGTCCCACCAGGTATGCGCATCGCCGTAGATCTGGATACCTGAGACATCGCGCGCATAGGGTACGCACTGGAGGTAGGCGTCCAGTTCTACGCCGTGGGCGGCGAAGTTGTCGAAGTCCTCGGCAAGCGCTGGTGTAGCGCAGGCAAGCAAGGCGATCACGGCAAGATTCTTCCTCATACCGGCAGGATTATGCCGGTTAAGCTTATCGCGATCTTTCCACTTACGGTTAACGTGATTTAACCATGATCCCTGCTGCCGCTTGCAAAGCGGCGCGCAAAGCGCCACTTGCCGCGCCATCATGGTGCCCTCCTCCTCCAAGCCAACGGTGATCATCATCGGCCGGCCCAATGTCGGCAAATCGACGCTGTTCAATCGGCTCGTGGGCAAGCGCCTGGCGCTGGTCGACGACCAGCCCGGCGTCACGCGCGACCGGCGCTTCGGCAATGCGGAAATCGCCGGGCTCGAGTTTCAGGTGGTCGACACTGCCGGGTGGGAGGATGAAGACCCCGCCAGCCTGCCCGGCCGGATGCGCATGCAGACCGAAGTCAGCCTCGAGGGCGCCGATGCCGCGATGTTCGTGTTCGACGCGCGCGTCGGCCTAACCCCGCTGGACGAGGAAATCGCTCGCTGGCTGCGCGGACAGTCGGTGCCCGTAGTGCTCGTCGCCAACAAGGCGGAAGGCACGCAGGGCGACGCCGGTATCTATGAAAGCTTCTCGCTCGGCTTTGGCGAACCGGCCGGCATCAGCGCCGAACACGGCGAAGGCATTGGCGACCTGTTCGAACGCCTCTGGCCGATCATCGGTGACAAGGCCGAGGCGGCTGCCGAAACGCTCGAACTGAGCGAAGAGGATGAAGAGGCGCTGCTTGCCGGACCGCTCAAGCTGGCCATCGTCGGCCGCCCCAATGCGGGCAAGTCGACGCTGATCAACCGCATGCTGGGCGAAGACCGGCTGCTGACCGGTCCCGAAGCCGGGATCACGCGCGATTCGATCGCGGTCGATTGGGAATGGCATGACCCGCGTAGCGGCGAAGACCGCGAAATCCGGCTGATCGACACTGCGGGCATGCGCAAGAAGGCGCAGGTCATCGACAAACTCGAACGGCTTTCGGTCGCCGATGCCCGCCGCGCGGTCGACTTCGCCGAGGTCGTCGTGCTGCTGCTGGATGCTACCCGCGGTCTCGAATCGCAGGATCTCAAGATTGCCAGCATGGTGCTCGAAGAAGGGCGCGCGCTGATGATCGCGATCAACAAGTGGGATGTCGCCGAAGGCGCCAGCGCGCTGTTCAACGGCATCCGCGAAGCGCTCAACGAAGGTCTGGCGCAGGTCCGCGGAGTGCCGCTGTTCGCGGTCAGCGCGAAGACCGGCAAGGGTATCAACCAGATGCTCGGCGCGGCGTTCGACCTGCGCGAAGCATGGAGCCGCCGTGTGCCCACCGCCGCGCTCAACCGCTGGTTCGACGATGCACTGGAAGCCAATCCGCCGCCCGCCCCCAAGGGCAAGCGGATCAAGCTGCGCTATATCACGCAGGCCAGCATTCGCCCGCCGCGTTTCGTGGTGTTCGGTACGCGGCTCGATATGCTGCCCAAGAGCTATGAACGCTATCTGATCAACGGCATCCGCGACAAGCTGGGCTTCGACGCGGTGCCGGTCCGCGTGGTGCTCAAGAGCCCCAAGAACCCCTTCCAGAAGGATTGAGTTTGCCGCTGCTCGACATCCTGTCCGGCGTCGGCGCTTTCGACCTGATCGAGCGCACCAGTTCGACCCTGCGTGTGCAGCAGGTCGTCCAGCTCAGCCTCGCGCCGGCCTTCCTGCTTGCTGGGATCGGCGCGGTGATGAACGTCATGACCAACCGGCTGATCTGGGTCGCCAACAAGATCGAGCGGATTCTCAACGCGGGGGAAGATGGCGATGTCAAAGCCATGCGCGCCGAACTGCCCGCGCTGGAAATGCGCCGCAATTACGCCCAGCGCGCGGTCATGTTCAGCACCGCTTCCGCGCTGGCAATCAGCGTGGTCATCGTCCTATTGTTCGTGAGCGCCTTCGTCACCACACCGCTGGGCACGCTGGTCGCCGCGACATGGGTGATGTGCATGGGACTGCTTGTTGCTGGGCTCGCGTCCTTCCTGATGGAAACCCGCACCGCCGCCCGTCGCAACCGCGAACGGATCCGCGAACGCCGGGCTGCCGCCAAGTCCTGACTCAGTTTGCGCCCCGCGCGCGACCGACCGAAGTCATTTGCGCGACGATTGGCGTAAAAACGTCGGCCACGGTTCATCTCCACCTGTCATAAACGCGGCGGGGCAAGGAGGTGAGATATGAGCAAACTCCGCGTTTCGATCCACGGGCATGCCAATCGCGTGGACGATCAGTTCGCGCTCGAAGCACTCGACATCGCCACCGCATTGACGATAGCCGATATCAACGTCGGCACGGGCGATGCGGAAATCTGGGATGGCGAGCAGCGGCTGGCCCGTCTGTCCAAGCACGGCGGCGTCCACGCGACCTTCTGGCGCGTCACCTGACCGGCGTTATCCCGGGACCGAACAGCAGCGGGACCAGGCGTGGCAAGGAGGCTGAGACTGCGTGGCTTCGAATGAGCCGACTCTAGGTCAGCCCGCTTCGCCCTCGCCCACCGGCTTGCTGTTGAGCTGGACGTAGTTTTCCAGCCCCATCCGCGCGATCATGTCGAATTGCGTTTCGAGGAAGTCGACATGCTCTTCCTCGCTGGCGAGGATGTCTTCGAAAATCTGGCCCGTGGTAAAGTCGCGCACGTCCTGGCAATAATCCGCCGCTTCCTTGAGCAGCGGGATCGCTTCCATTTCCATCGCCAGATCGGCCCTGAGAATTTCCTCAACCGTCTCGCCGACCTTGAGCTTGTGGATCGCCTGGAAGTTGGGGAGCCCGTTGAGGAACAGGATCCGCTCGGCGAGGATGTCGGCATGCTTCATCTCGTCGATCGATTCGTGCCGCTCGTATTCGGCGAGCTTGGTCACGCCCCAATCGGCCAGCACGCGATAGTGCAGCCAGTACTGGTTGATCGCGGTCAGTTCGTTGGTGAGCGCCTTGTTGAGGAACTCGATGACCTTGGAATCGCCTTTCATGGCCGTGTCTCCTGGCTGCTGGATGCGGCGCAGCTATGCGCTTTTCCACCGGCGCTTGGCAAGGTCGAAGGTCGAAAAATCGGCGTAATTCCGCCAGTTGCGAGCAATTCTTGTTAGCGGAAAGTCACGCCGCAGCAGAGACGAGACCGAACTCGCGTTCTTCCTGCAGGATGTCGTCGGCATCGTCGAGACAGGTCCCGCAGCACGGCGCCTTGCCCAGCGCGGCATAGCACGCCTCGGCATCACCCGAGACATGGCGCGCAGCACGGCGCAGTTCGCTTTCCCGGATCGCGTTACAAATGCAGACGTACACTCGACAACTCCTGCGATTGACTCGCATGAGCAGTTCTAGTGAGAGTCGTTCTCATTATCAAGCGTCGTTTTCCACGGCGCGCTCAGCGCCGCAGCGGAAACATTTGCCAGTAGGTCAGGCAACGCCACAACCATTCGAGCGGGCCAAACCGGAAACGCGTCAGCCACGGTTTCGACCACAGCAGCATGAGCGCCCAGGTGGCGAGCATGACCAGATAGAGCTCTCTGCGTCCCAGCTCGCCATAAAGCCCACCTGCCCAGCCGTGGAACACCAGCAGCATGACCAGCGATGTGCCGATGTAATTGGTGAACGCCGCACGTCCCGCCGCCGAGATCCGCTCCATCAGCCAGCCCGATGTGCGCGTGCCGATCACGGCGAGCACCGCAGCGAGGCCGAGGACGACGGGCAGGCGCGGGAGCATCGAAAAGCTCATGAAAGCGGCGAGCGTGCTCCAATAGGAGAACCCGATCCCCTTGACCCACAGCGCGATCAGCAGGGTCACCGCGCTTCCGATCGCGATACCGGCCAGCCCCCAGCGCAGCTGCCTGCCCGGGTTCATGCGGCCGCTGAACAGGCCGAACCGGTAAAGCGCCATACCGATCAGCATCAGCGGTACGGATTCGAGCGCGAAGAGGAACAGTCCGAACAGCGGGTCACCGCCATGTTCCGTGATGTTGTGGCGCACGTAGTCCGGGTAAGAGCCTTCGACGATGACCTGCCGCTCGGCCTGTCCCTCTTCGAGCGTGGTTTGCTTATCCGCGGCCAGTTGCTCGCGCAATTCGGCATAGGCGGGCTGTTCGCCGAGCGCCGTCTCGGCGATGAAATAGGGGGAAGCGGTGAAGCTGGCGACCATGGCGATCCCCGCAGCATATCCGAGCAGGCCGACGAGCAGCTGGGTCTTGGCCGCCCAGCGTATGCCGATCATCGTGACAAGGCCGAACACGGCATAATAGATCAGAATGTCGCCGCGCCAGATCAGGTAGAAATGCACCAGCCCGAACAGCAGCAGCCAGAACAGGCGGCGGGCCTGGAGCTCGCGCCCCTCGCCCTTGGCCCAGGCCTTCTCCATGAACAGATACAGCCCCGCGCCGAACAGCAGCGTGAACAGGCCGCGCATCTTGCCGTCGATCAGGACGAATTGCGCCACCCACATCCAGTCTTCCGCGTCGCTGTGCGGGACGAGGAAGCCATCGGGGTACATATAGGCGGAAAAGGGTTGGCCGAAGGCAACGATATTCGCCGCCAGGATACCCATGACGGCGATGCCGCGGATGAAATCGAGACTAACGATACGGTTGCCCGCGAGCGCGCTCGGCAGCGGATCGTCCCCTGCAATATCGGCGATCGCCGCCCGATCGTTCGCTTGGCTCATCTGATGCCCCCTTCGCCTGCGGGCCTTAGCCCCGACAAGCGGAAGAGCAACCCATGTGCTTGCGCCCTAGCGGGTGACGAGGCAGCCCTGCCCGCTACGCTTGAGCGAAGCACAGGCCGCCGCCGCCTGATCGCGCGTGGCATAGCCGCCTGCCAGCAGCTTGGTCAGCCGCCCCGATTTCTCGAGCAGGCGGGTGCGCCCGGCAATTTCGCTGCGACCGGCCAGCTGGCTCCATAGCCGTTCGGCATTGCCCGGCACGCCAAACGCGCCAAGCTGGACCTTCCACGGACCAGCGACTGCTGCCACGCGCGTGACTGCGGCGGGGGCCGGCGCGGGAGATGAGGGAACCGGGCTGGACGCCACGACCACCGCCTCGCGCGAAAGAGCTTCCTCGTCCTGCCGCGCGACGACTGTCGGGCGCGAGGCGGGGAGCGTGTAATCCGCCCCCGCGGTTGCCGGTGCAGAGGCCGCGGTACTGCCCGCGACACGCGGGGTCCCGGCGGGACGCGTCGTCGGCGCGGGAGCGGGGGCAGTGACCACCGGCCCGGTCGGCGCATCGGTGCCCAGCGCGAGATCGACCGCGGCCAGTTCGCGCGCGCGCGCCGCTTCGGCCTCGGCCTTGAGCGATGCGGCGAGCGGCTGTGCGGCCTGTCGGTCCTCGAGCGAGATATATTCGTCCATCTGCGCCAGCGCGCCGCGTGCCTGCGGCAAGCCCGCCGAATTGGCCAGCGTCAGCAGCGCATAGGCGCGGCGCCAGTCCTTTGCGACGAGATCGCCGTTGAAATGCGCGATGCCGAGAAGATATTGCGCGCGCGGATCGCCGCGTGAGGCAGCGGCCGAAACATAGGGCAGCGCTTCCTCGCGCGCGCCGCGCTGGAATAGCAGCAGCCCGTAATTGTCCGCCGCCTTCACATGCCCCTGCGCTGCGGCCAGCGCATAGAGCGCCTCGGCCTGCTGCGGATCGGCGTCGAGCCCGCGGCCCAGACGGTAAGCCTGCGCCATGTTGAACTGCGCATCGGGGTCGCCCTGCGCGGCGGGCCCTGCCCATTCGCGCACTGCGGTGGCGAAATCGCCCCGCGTCCAGGCATCGACACCGGTTTTGACGTCGGCCTGCGCCGGAACCGAAACCATCGTTGCCGCGGCCATTGCGCCGGCCAGCCATGCTGCTTTCGCCACTCGTAGCATCGTACCCTTCCCATGCGACGACGCGCGGGAACGCGCCGGATCAGCGGCATCCTATAGTAAATCACTCGTTAGCAAAGTGTTGCGAGGCGTTTTGCTGCGTTCGGCCCTGACCAAAGTCGCATCCGGTTAACCCAAAATTAGGGGTAGTCTGCGATTTCCATGACAAGAGCGCTGCAAAGCAAAGCAGCACGAGTGAATTGAATACTGGCGCAAACCAGGGGGACCAAGTCTTGCGTGTACTGGCATTGGCATCGCAGAAGGGCGGATCGGGCAAGACCACGCTCTCGGGACATATGGCCGTTCAGGCCCAGCGCGCCGGCGCCGGTCCCGTCGTCCTGATCGATATCGATCCGCAGGGGTCGCTCGCCGATTGGTGGAACGAACGCGAGGATGAATATCCCGCTTTCGCCCAGACCACCGTCGCCCGCCTGGCAACCGATCTGGCCATTCTGCGCCAGCAAGGTTTCAAGCTGGCGGTCATCGACACCCCGCCGGCCATCACCATGGCCATCCAGTCGGTTATCTCGGTCGCCGAACTGATCGTCGTCCCGACCCGTCCCAGCCCGCACGATCTGCGCGCCGTGGGCGCCACGGTCGATCTGTGCGAACGCGCCGGCAAGCCGCTGGTGTTCGTAGTCAATGCCGCGACGCCCAAGGCCAAGATCACCTCGGAAGCCGCCGTCGCGCTGTCGCAGCACGGCACGGTCGCGCCGATTACCCTGCACCACCGCACCGATTTCGCCGCCTCGATGATCGATGGCCGCACGGTGATGGAGGTCGACCCCGAAAGCCGCTCGGCCGCCGAGGTCACTGCGCTGTGGAAATATATCGCCGACCGTCTGGAAAAGAACTTCCGCCGCACGGTTTTCGCCGCGCCCAATTCGCAATCCGCGATGCCCGGCGTCCATCGTCCTGCCGGTGGCTTTGGCCGCCGCGTAGCCCAGTAACAGGAAGGGCGGAGACTCCCGGATGTCTGACGCCAATTTCGCCTCTCTTTCCTCGACCCTGCTGGCACGCAAGGGCGGCGCGAAGCCTGCCATGCGTCCCCAATCGGGGATTCTCGGCCCGGTCGACGGCAAGGAAGCCGCCGCCAGCCTCGAGGATCTCGGCTGGAACGACATGGGCGAGAGCGAGCAGGCCCCGGTCGATCCGGCCGAGGAAAAGGTGGTCGCGATTACATCGCGGGCCGCGAATGAAGCGGGCGCACCCAATCAGGTGCGCGAATCGCTGACCAAGATCCAGGCGCAGCTCGAACGCCCCGCCCAGCCCCGGCCGATAGTCCGCAAGGCCGCCGCCGCGCAGGGCAAGCGCGCAGCCTTTACGCTGCGGCTCGACCAGGAACGCCATCTCATGCTGCGTCTCGCCTGCACCGTCCGCGGTCGCAGCGCACAGCAGCTGGTGACCGACGCGCTTGACGCGTTGCTCGCCGAAATGCCCGAAATCGCAAGCCTCGCTGCCCAGGTCCAGCGCGGCGAATAAGCACTTTAACGACGTGGGATCGCCTTCAAGGGGGTAATTATGAGCATCGAGACGAAAGCCAGGAACAAGCGGTTCGTCCAGCTCGCCGTCACCACGGCGCTGGCGACGACCGCGCTTACGGCGTGCACCGGCAAGGCTGCACCCAGCCATTCCTATTCGGCTGCGCATGCCGAACAGGCACTGAGCAAGGGCCGCACCTCGAAGGCCGTCCAGCACGCCGAAGCGGCGGTGCTGGCCAGTCCGCGCGACGCCTATTCGCGCACGTTGCTGGGCAATGCCTATCTCGAAGACGGGCGCTTCGCATCGGCCGCGACGACTTTCGCCGAGGCCGTCGAGCTGGGCGACACTGCCCCGCGCACCATCATCAGCTATACGCTGGCGCAGATCGCCATTGGTGATCAGGTCGGCGCGCTGGCAACGCTCGATCAGTTCGAAACCGCGCTCGACCCGGCCGATTTCGGCCTGGCCATCGCGCTCGCCGGTCGTCCCGACCACGGCGTTCATGTGCTGAGCAATGCGCTGCGCTCGGGCCAGAACACGCCGAAGGTTCGCCAGAACCTCGCCTATGCCTATGCGCTGCAGGGCAATTGGCGCTCCGCGCGCATCATGGCGGCGGAAGACGTGCCCGCGGGCGAAGTCGGCGATCGGATGGCCCAGTGGGCCGCGGTCGTCCGCCCCGAAGCCTTTACCACCCGCGTTGCCAATCTGCTCGGCGTAGAGCCGCAGGCCGATCCGGGGCAGCCGCAGATGCTCGCCCTTGCCAATCATCCCAGCGTCAACATGCTGGCCGCGCAGGAAGTGGGCGAGCTGGAGGCCGTGGCCGAGCCGCAGGGCGATTTCGCCTTTGCCGAGGAACTTCCCGCAGTGGGCGCCGCGCCGACCATCGACGATCGTGCCGACGCAGCGCTCGCCGACGGCGGCCTTGCGCCGAGCATCGGCGGTGTTCGCTATGTCTCGCGCGAAGTGGTCCAGCAAACGCCGGTCCAGTCGCGCAAACCCGTTGCCCCGCGCATCGCGGGTACCGCAGCGCCCGCCAGCACTGCCCGCAGCGGCGACTACAACGTCCAGCTCGGCTCGTTCTTCTCGATGTCGGACGCCAATGAGGCCTGGAAGCAGTTCCAGAAGCGCTATCCCGAACTCGGCGATGCCGAGCGCGTGATCACCAAGGCCCGCGTCAATGGCAAGATCTACTACCGCGTCGCGGCTGCCGGTTTCGCCAAGGCATCGGCCGATTCCATGTGCCGCACGGTCAAGGGCAAGGGCGGCGGCTGCATCGCCTATGCCTCGAGCCGGCCGCTGCCCGGCGCGATCGACGTCGTTGCCGGTGACATGCGGGTTGCCGCCCGCTAGTCGGCCCACCAAACCAGACCACCGAGCGACCCCGTCCGGAGCAATCCGGACGGGGTTTTTCGTGGCGCCTAGTGGTGGATCCGGACGCCGCCCTTGAACAGTGTCTTCACCCGCCCCTGCGTCGGCTGGCCGTCGAACGGCGTATTGCCGGCGGTGGCTTCCATCCGGGCGCTCTGGATTACCCATGGCTGGTCGGGATCGACGATCGCGATATCGGCTTCGAGCCCCACCGCGATCGCACCGGCATCGACCCCGAGGATGCGCGCAGGCGCCGTCGCCACCAGCGCGAAGGCCCGCGCCATATCGATGACCTCGTCGCGCACCAGCGACAGCGTCATCGCCAGCAGCGTCTCGGCCCCTGCCATGCCCGGCTCGGCATCGGCAAACGGCAGCCGCTTGTCTTCCGGGCCGCGCGGATCGTGACCGCTGGCAATGACGTCGATCGTCCCGTCAACGATCGCCTCGCGCACCGCATGGCGGTCGTCCTCGGTGCGGAGCGGCGGCGAAAGCCGGGCGAAGGTCCGGAAATCAACCGTCGCCAGATCGGAGAGCATGAAATGCGCCGGGGTAACCCCGCAGGTCACCGGCAGGCCGCGCGCTTTCGCCTGGCGGACGATATCCAGCCCAGCGCGCGTAGTGACCTGGCGGAAATGAATCCGCGCGCCCGCCATCTCGGCCAGCGCAATATCACGGGCGAGCGCGATGGCTTCGGCTTCGGCAGGTGCGCTCGGCAGGCCGCGCCGCGTGGCAATTTCGCCCGCCGTAGCGACCGCGCTGCCGACCAGCGCGGCATCCTCGGCATGGGCGACCACCACAAGGTCGAGCATGGCGGCATATTGCAGCAGCCGCAGCATCGCACCGGAATCCGCGATCCACTGGCGTCCAGTGGCAACGCCGCGCGCACCGGCAGCGCGCATCAGGCCCAGTTCGGCAATCTCGCGCCCTTCGAGCCCGCGGGTCGCGGCGGCGAGCGGATGGACCCAGAAATCGGGCTTGCCGCTCTTGGCGATGTAGGAAACCCGGCTGGGCAGGTCCAGCGGGGGGGATTGGTCGGGCATCAGCGCCGCGCGCGTGATCCCGCCGAAATGGAAAGCCGGCTTGTCGATCGCGAACACGCCGAAGTCGACCAGGCCCGGTGCAACCAGATGGCCCCTGGCATCAACGATTTCATCGCCATCCTGCGCTTCACCGCCGATCGCCTCGATGCAGCCGTCGACCAGCCGCAGCGCACCTTCGCGCACGCCGTCAGGTGTGACCAGCCGGCCACCGGTGATCGTCAGCGGGGTTTGCTGCTTCATGCCGCGTCTCCCCAGCCGGTCACACCGCGGGCGCGGCGGGTGAGCACGTCGAGCGCGGCCATGCGGATCGCGACGCCCATCTCCACCTGCCGGGTGATGATCGACCGGTCGATCATATCCGCCACCTCGCTGTCGATCTCGACCCCGCGGTTCATCGGACCCGGATGCATCACGAGCGCGTCCTTCGAGGCTTTCTCAAGCCGCTTTGCAGTCAGTCCGTAAAGGTGATGATATTCGCGCGCCGAGGGGATGAACTGGCCGCTCATCCGCTCGGTCTGCAAGCGCAGCATCATTGCGACGTCTGCGCCGTCGAGCGCCGCGTCGAAATCGTGGAACACTTCCGCCCCCATCGCCTCGATCCCCACCGGCATCAGCGCCGGCGGCGCACAAAGCCGCACAGAGGCACCAAGCGCCTGCAGGCAGAGCAAATTGGAGCGCGCAACGCGGCTGTGCAGGATATCGCCGCAGATGACGATCTTGAGCCCGGTGAAATCATCCGCCGTCTCGCCCCGGTCGCGCAGGGCATGGCGCAGCGCGAGCGCGTCGAGCAAGGCCTGCGTCGGGTGTTCGTGCTGCCCGTCGCCCGCATTGAGCACCGGGCAGTCGACCTTGTCGGCAATCAGCTGCGTCGCCCCGCTCGACCCGTGGCGGATGACGATCGCATCGGCGCGCATGGCGTTGAGCGTGATCGCGGTGTCGATCAGCGTCTCACCCTTCTTCACGCTCGATTGCGCGGCGTGCATATTGACCACATCTGCGCCAAGGCGCTTGCCCGCAATCTCGAAGCTCAGCAGCGTCCGCGTCGAGTTTTCGAAGAAGGCGTTGATGACGGTGAGACCCGACAGCACATTCTCGTGCTTGGTCGGCTGCCGGTTGAGCGCGACCCATTGTTCCGCCTCGTCGAGCAGGAAGAGGATTTCGTGCCGCTCCAGCTGGCCGATCCCGATCAGGTCGCGGTGCGGGAACGCGAGCGCACCCGCCGGATAGCGGGCCGCGGGGGGCGAAGTTTCCGTCGATGTCATTGAGGCCACGCCCTTAGTCGAGGGGTATCGTGTGCTCAAGCGCTTTCCGGTGGCAAAGCGCCACGCCCTCCCCTAACTCTCCCGCAACAGGAGATTTTACGCATGCAGTTCGCCGGAAAAGTGTGGCGCCTTTTGGTCGGTATCAAGGACGGGCTCGTCCTTTTGTTCATGCTGTTGTTCTTCTCCGCCCTGTTCGCAGTGCTGACCGCGCGCCCCAGCCCCGCTGCGGTGCGCGACGGGGCGCTGCTGCTCGATCTCAACGGCGTAGTGGTCGAGGAACGGACGCGGATCGATCCGCTCGAGGCGCTGCTGTCGGGGCAGACCCCGATGGGCGAATACCAGGCCCGCGACCTCGTCCATGCGCTCGACGAGGCGGCGGGGGACGAACGGATTTCGGCCGTGGTGCTCGATCTCGACCGCTTCATGGGCGGCGGTCAGGTCCATCTGCAGGAAATCGGCGAAGCGCTCGACCGCGTGCGCGCGGCGGAAAAGCCCGTGCTCGCCTATGCCACCGCCTATAGCGACGACGGCATGCTGCTGGCCGCGCATGCAAGCGAGGTGTGGGTCAACCCGATGGGCGGCGCGGTTGTCGCCGGCCCGGGCGGCGAACGGCTCTATTATGCGGGTCTGCTCGACCGGCTGAAGGTCAATGCGCGGGTCTACAAGGTCGGCGACTACAAGAGCGCGGTGGAACCCTATAGCCGCGCCGACATGTCCGACCCGGCGCGCGAAAATGCCCGCGCGCTCTACGAGACATTGTGGGAGGAATATCGCGCCAATCTCAAGAAGGCACGTCCGGCGGCGGACATCGAACGCATCACCACGCAGCCGGTCGCCTGGATCGAAGCCGCGCAGGGCGACCTCGCCACGGCCGCGCTGCAGGCTGGCCTGGTCGACCAGATCGGCAGCCGCGCCGACTTCGAGCAGCGCGTCGTGGAGCTGGTCGGCGAAGACGAATGGGGCGACGGCGCAAACGCCTATCCGCATACCAGGCTCGCCGTGTGGCTCGAGGACAATCCGCTGCCGACCCCCGGCCGCCCGATCGGCGTGATCACCGTGGCGGGCGAGATCGTCGATGGCGAGGCCGGCCCCGGCGTGGCGGGCGGCGACCGGATCGCCGCGCTGCTCGACGAAGCGCTCGAGGACGAGCTGGCCGGACTTGTCGTCCGCGTCGATTCTCCCGGCGGATCGGTGCTCGCCAGCGAATTGATCCGCGAGGCAGTGCTGCGCCACAAGGCGCAGGACATCCCGATCGCGGTCTCGATGGCCAATGTCGCGGCGAGCGGCGGCTATTGGGTTTCCACCCCCGCCGACCGCATTTTTGCCGAGCCCGAAACGATCACCGGATCGATCGGCATTTTCGCGGTCATCCCCACGTTCGAGGAAACCGCAGCCGCAGCCGGTGTCACCAGCGACGGCGTGCGCACCACGCCGCTGTCGGGCCAGCCCGATCTGATCGGCGGCTTCACCCCCGAAACCGACGCGATCCTGCAGGCCTTTATCGAAAACGGATATGAGGATTTCCTCGACCGCGTCGGCGAAGCGCGCGGCATGACGCGCGACCAGGCGGATGCGGTCGGCCAGGGCCGCGTCTGGGATGGCGGAACCGCGCGCCAGCTGCGGCTGGTCGACGAATATGGCGGCATGGAAGAGGCGCTGGCGTGGACCGCCGCGCAGGCCGACCTCGGCAGCGACTGGCATGTCGTCTACCTTGGCACCAGCCCTTCGACCTATGACACGCTGCTGCGGCAATGGCTGATCGGCGATGGCGAGGAATCCGGATCGGGCGGCGATGTCTTTGCCCGCATGGCGCGCGGACAGGCGAGCGTGGTGACGCAGGTCGCCGCCGACGCCGACCGCCTGCTCGGTGCCAAGGGCGCGCAGGCCTATTGCCTCGCCTGCCCTTCGCCGCAGGCCGGGCAGTCGCAGGCCAGCGCGCCCGACGGCTGGCTCGCGCGGATCGCTGCGCTGCTGTTCGGCTAGGGTGCTTGCCATGCGCCGATTCGCACAGTAAAGGCGCGCCCCTGCCCTGCCGCGGCCCCGCCCGCGCGCACCATCGGGCGGGCGCGTAGCTCAGTGGTAGAGCACACCCTTCACACGGGTGGGGTCACAGGTTCAATCCCTGTCGCGCCCACCATGATTTCAGGTACTTAGCTGACATCATGGATTGTGTATGAAAAAAGTATGAAAAAGATTCGTGGTCACTGCGTGCGGTGCTGAAGCAGTTTGCTGGCGAAAAATGTCGGATCAGTGGTCTGCCCAGGGCCCGACGCACAGACACCTGAGCCGCCTCATTCGCAAACGCTTCATTCCTATGCCGTTTGTTCTTTTTCTGTTCTTTTTGCTTTCCTACACCCGAGAGCGTTTGGTATCCCGCAATCAATCCTGGGGAGGATCGCTATGATACCAGGAAGACAGGATGTCAGACCCGAAGCGCGAGAGTGCCGAATTATCCGGCACGGTTAATCGAGAAGCCAGATTTCAGGAGCGGCTTGTTCGGCTACCCGAAGTTATGGCCCGCGTCGGAATGCGACGATCAGCGATCTATCAGCGGATGCGGGACGGGTCATTCCCCCGCTCTCGATCGCTGGGTTCGAAATGTACTGTCTGGATCGAGTCAGAAATTGACGACTGGATCAAGTCGGTCGAGGCGACTTGAAAATTCCACGGTTCGGTGAAACCATGGAGCAGGTCGGCTTCGAAAAACTTGAGCTAAAGGCAGGCAGAAGAGGCATCACATCCGGACTTGTTCCCCGTCAGCGCCTATGGCACAGATTTGAGGTTGTAAGTTAAGGAGGATTTGGGCTTCGTCGTAGTGACGAAGGAACGAAGATGAAGCCCAAATCCTCAAAATCCAAAATGCCTGCCGAGCAGGTCGTAAAGGACATTCGGCGCAAGACTCGCCGACACTTCTCCGCCGACGACAAGATCCGGATCGTTCTGGAGGGTCTGCGCGGCGATGCTTCCATTGCCGAACTGTGCCGCCGTGAGAGCATTGCCCAGTGCCTGTATTACACCTGGTCCAAGGAGTTCATGGAGGCCGGCAAGCGCAGGCTTGCTGGCGATACGGCCCGTTCTGCGACCACTGACGAGGTGAAGGATCTTCGCCGTGAGGCCCGCGATCTGAAGGAATGCGTAGCGGACCTCACCCTGGAGAATCGGTTGCTCAAAAAAAGCATGATCGCGGATGGGGGAGACGAAGAATGAGATATCCCGCATCCGAGAAGCTGGGGATTATCCGGATCGTCGAGCAGTCGCACCTGCCAGCCACGCGCACGCTGGACCAGCTCGGCGTGGCAAGGCGCACTTTCCACCGCTGGTATGACCGCTTCCTTGAAGGCGGACCGGAGGCACTGGCAGACCGGCCATCTGCGCCAAGCCGGGTGTGGAACAGGATCGCGCCCGAGGTCCAGGATGAGATCGTCGAGATGGCGCTGGAACAGACCGATCTGTCTCCGCGCGAACTGGCGGTGCGCTTCACCGACGAGAAGCGCTACTTCGTATCGGAAGCCACGGTTTACCTTCTGCTCAAGGCACATGATCTGATCACCAGCCCGGCCTACACGGTCATCAAGGCGGCAGAGGTGTTCCATACGAAGACCACCCGCCCGAACGAGATGTGGCAGACGGACTTTACCTACTTCAAGATCATCGGGTGGGGTTGGATGTATCTATCGACGGTGCTCGACGATTACTCACGCTACATCATCGCCTGGCGGCTGTGTTCGACCATGTGCGCCAGCGACGTCACTGAAACGCTCGATATGGCGCTGAAAGCCTCAGGCTGTGATCATGCCAATGTCTTGCATAGGCCGCGTCTGCTCAGCGACAATGGCCCCAACTACATCGCCGGGGAACTGGCGGATTATCTCGACGGCAAACAAATGGACCATGTGCGCGGTGCGCCCTTCCATCCGCAGACACAGGGCAAGATCGAGCGCTGGTACCAGACATTGAAGAACCGCGTCCTGCTGGAAAACTACTGCCTGCCCGGCGATCTCGAACAGCAAATCGAGGCGTTCGTCGAGCACTACAATCACCAGCGCTACCACGAGAGCCTCGACAATGTGACACCTGCCGACGCCTACTTCGGCAGGGCACCCGAGATCATCAAACGACGAGAAAGGATCAAACGACAGACACTCGAATATCGGCGCTTGCAACACCGCAAGCTCGCCGCTTAAACATCAATCCAAGACGAGGCCCACACTCCGCAAGCACACGCCGCGAGTTGTGCCAAATGTTCTGACGACGGACACCTCCCTGTAGCGTAGGGAGTCGAGAACCCATAGAAGGCTCATCTGTGCTTGATTCCCGTCTCAAATATGCGGTCGCAGTTGCTCGAATAGGTTCCTTCACAGGAGCGGCCAATGCCGTGGGCGTGACACAGTCAGCTGTGACTAAGAGCGTCGCCGATCTGGAGCAACAACTCGGAATTGCTCTCTTCAATCGAACGTCGCGCGGCATCTTGGTGACGCCTGAGGGTCGCGACTTCATCGATCGCGCGGCGCGCTTGCTCGCGGATGCAGACGATTTGTTCAGAGAACGCAATCGTGGTGCTGATCCCTACGCTGGGCTCCTCAGAATTGGCCTTTTTCCAGGTTCAATGGACTGGCTAATCAACGACGCCGCAATCGGGTTGCTCAAACGCCACGAGGGAGTTCGTCTCGAGATCGTATCGGGAAATAGTGAGCGCGCAGTGCAATTGCTGTCGCGCGGAGACATCGACGTCGCCTTCGGGCTCGAGGCTGCGCTTGCCGGTTGGCCTCAGTTCAAATGCGAGCGGATTGCAGCGGTTGATATCATGCCTTTCGTTCGCAAAGACCATCCGATCCTTTCCGAAACTGCAATCGATAAGCAGATGTTGGCGCGATGCGACTTCGTCGTCCCTTCGTCGTCCGAGCCGTATACACCTATCATTCGACAGATATACGAAGTGAACGATCAGCGCCCGGAAGATCGCATCCATATGACGGATTATTTTCCGCTCGTTCGCAGGATCGTGGCCGCTACCGATTCCGTCGGATTGGTGGCTAGCGCATTCACCTCTGCCCGATGGTTTCGCGACGAATTTGTCACGCTGCCACATACTGGTCTGCTGGAACCGCTGGTGCTAGCGTACGCCGCACGTGCTCGCTGGCCGGTCAAGCCCGCCGCTAGGGATCTCATCGCCCGAGTGCGACAGAATTGGTCATCAGAGTCTAATGCTCAGAAACAGTAGGCTGGAGCAAGTATATGTCCGGCCATATGCATGCTCGCATCGTAAAGGTCAAATGACAGACCCTCAGTATATAGCCTGTCCCGATTTTGTGGAATCGGAACAGGCTATGACCTTTTTATCTTCGTTTGTTCATGTGAAGTTGGTCAATCAATCACAGATCACTCTAGAAACTCAGCGCCACTTCTCCGCCGATCGTCCGACCCTTATTCAGGGGTGACAAGCTGGCGCCTGGGCCACCGAACGCGGCTGGCAACGGCGTATCACCGCCATATGTAACCTCGTTGAGTAGATTGCGCCCATAAACCGAAAAGCGCCAGATCTGGTCCGCGGTTTTGTATGTCAGACTTGCATCGAGCATGTCTGCTGGCGACAGAAACCCAGCATTATTGTCAGTGAACCGGGCACTGTCACGATGAGTGAAGTCTATGCGGGCCGTTGCAGTACCTGCTGAGCCGAGTGTCTGATCGTAGGTCAGCCCGGCACCATAGGTCCACGGTGAAAGCCTGGGAAGCTTCAGGTCGCGATCTACATCGTTGATGACGCCATCGCCGCTTATGTCAAACTGGATATTGCGATATTTCCCGTGAACATAGCCAACCTGTCCTGAGAGCACCAGATTTGGCATAATGAAGAACTGGCCTTCCGCTTCGAAGCCCGTGATTGTTGCATCCGCCGTATTGCGGATCACTTGGCTGACTCCCAGCGGGCCCGGGAGGTTGATTTCGCGTTGGAGGTTCTTCATCTGGTTGTAGAACGAGGCGATGTTGAGGCGGCTTCTTCCGAACTGCTTCTTCGCGCCTATCTCGAAGCTGTCCTGCGTTTCCTGATCGAAGGGGCCGGGCGGAACACCGGGATCGGTATTGCGCAAATTGTAGCCACCGCTGCGGAAGCCGCGGGTATAGAAGCCATAGATTTGGGTTTGATTATCCGGCTGCCATTGTAGCCCAAGCTTCGGAGTAAAGCTTTTCCAGCTTTCGTCATCGATGAAGTTCGTGGCACAGCGCAACGTGTTCACGTCACACCCATTTGCACCCAGCGGTGCGATGCGCACGGCCTTGCGTTCCCAACTGTATCGCCCGCCGATATTGAGCGTGAGCGTATTGCTGAAATGCCAGTCAGCTGACGCGAACGCTCCCCAGGTTGTTTGGTCTTGAGTCCCGCCACCCGATACGATCCTCGCACCGCCCAAAAGGTCGCGTTGCTCTGCGTATGCCAGGTCCTGCGCGAAGTAATATAGCCCGGTTGTCACCTCGACGGCGCCGATCTTTCCTGAATAACGCAGTTCATCGCTGATCTGTTCTTGATTGATGTTAAAGTAGCCGTTGAAAAAATGCTGTGGCGTCCCGTCAATATCGCTGGCAGCCCTCGACCGAAATTGCCGATAACCCATGATGTTGGTTATCACACCGTCTCCAAGGCCGACATCGATGTTGGTCTCTGCGATTGCTTGATTCCAGGTCGCATTATAGTACCCCGGAAAATCGATCGATATTCCAAACGTGTCGCGCGGGAAAATCGCGTGACTCTGCACTGGCGCGCCATCGCCATCAATGTCGCCGTGCTCATAGCGCAGATCCATCCGGAAGTTGTCGCCGCCCTTTACGCTAAGCGCGGGGCGAATGATGATGTCGCGGGATTTGCCAAAGCTGCTTTGATCAAACTGATTGCGGAACCATCCCTCATCCTTGCTGTAGTAGACGGCCAACTTTGCGGCCAGGACGTCCTCAGCGATCGGTCCTGTGACCATTGCACTGACGGTTTTCTTCAGACCGGTTTCCACCGATGCCTTGGCACTGGCCCTGAAATTGAAATCCGGGCGCGTCGTCCGCATCACGACCGCCCCAGCCGTTACATTGCGGCCGAAAAGAAGTCCCTGCGGGCCGCGCAACACCTCGATCCCCTCGAGATCGAAATTGTCGAGCACAACGCCTGCATTGATCCCAAGATAGATTCCGTCGGTAAAGACGCCAACCGTCGGGTCGATGGAAGGGACGGTACTATTGATGCCCAGTCCGCGGATCGTGAAGTTTGCGTAGCCTGGAGCCGTTCCGACACCCTCGAGCTGGACGTTGGGGACATCGTAGCTCAAGCTTTGAAGGTTTTGCACGAATTTCGCATCGAGCTGCGCTTCGCCAAATGCGGTCACCGCGACAGGCACATTCTGCAGGTTTTCGCCGTACCCCTTCTTGGTCGCCGTCACAATGATGACGTCAGACAAGGCGTCGGCAGTAGTTCCAGACGACGTTTTCTCAGATGGTGCCGTCTCAGTTTGATCGACTTGAGCTTGTTGAGCGAACGCTGGCCCGGACCAGACCAAGGCAACAGATGCCAAAAGCAGATATCTCATAGTTCCACCTCCCTAACTATTTGAAGCAATTTTTGGTGCAAAGGATGATCTGACTTGGGCCAATCGTCAAATTCAATATGCGGCCGATGTATTCCTTTTGCTCATGTCAATGCCAGAGGTGTTGAGCATAGTCCTCGGGCCAGCCAACCAATACGTTTGGATTAATCCCGGCGATCGTCCGCCATGATCCGCTGTACTGCATCGAGGCTGTCGTTCATGACAGTTGGATGCTCAGCGTCTGTGAAATCGACGATACTGTTCCAATGCTGGGCAATTTCTTCGGGCGCGAAAATGCCGTTCCTGCCCAAGTGATAACCGCACGTCCGTTCCCAACGAAGTTTCGCGACATAACCGGCACCGATTTCGAACAACCCTTTGGTCTCGTAACAGCTTTCGTGCGCGAGCCAGCCAACCAACGCACTGACCGCCTCAGGCCGCAACCTGTCGAGCAACGCCTTGGGAAAGACCGTTTCAGTCATCCTCGAAGCCGCGATTGGAGCGATCGTATTGACGTTGATGTTCCGCGAACGCCCTTCCTCGGCCAGTGCATTGGCGAGACCTAGGATACCCAATTTGGCAGCTGCATAATTCGCCTGGCCAAAATTGCCGTAGATGCCCGCCGCCGAACTGGTCATGATGACACGGCCGTAGGCCTTGTTGCGCAGCGTCGGCCATGCCGCTTGAGTGACGGCCCGGCTGCCGTTGAGGTGGATGTTCTGGATCAACGTCCAGTCCTGGTCTGTCATCTTGTGGAAGCTGACGTCGCGCAGGATGCCGGCGTTGTTTATCACGACATCGATCGTGCCGAACGCATCGAGCGCAGTTTCGACGATTCGAGCGCCATCCTCGACCGAATCATAATTGGCAACCGCTTCGCCGCCGGCAGATCGTATCTCTTCGACGACCCGATCCGCTGCGCTGGAAGATCGTCCATCCCCCATTCGATCCCCTCCGAGGTCGTTGACAACCAGCCTTGCACCGCGTTTGCCGAACATTAGCGCATGCTCGCGGCCGAGCCCTCCACCCGCACCGGTTACGATCACCACCTTGTCGTCGTATCTTAGTTCTTCGTGCATCGGGTGGCGCCTTCTGTTATCGAAACGCGGCGACGCCTGTCAGCGCGCGCGAGACGATGAGCTTCTGGATTTCCGTCGTGCCATCGGGGATCGGGCAGATAATCGCTTCGCGCACGAGCCGTTCTACGATGAACTCACGCGTAACGCCGTTGCCACCATGGATCTGAAGTGCATCGCGCGTCACTCCAATCGCCATCTCCGTAGCATACCATTTGGCCATCGCGCACTCAGCCTCAGCGCGCACGTCGGCGTCGACCAGCGAGATCGCCCGGTGCGCCAGTAGCCTCGCCGCGTCGATCCGTGTTGCCATGGTTGCAAGCTTGTCGGCGATCAGTTGATGACCCGCAAGCTTGCGGCCATGCTGGGAACGCTCCTTCGAATAGGCGATCGCTTCGTCCAGCGCGCGGCGTGCAATACCGATGCTCCACATTGCCATGTGGCAGCGCGCGATCTCAAAGACTTTCAACGTGTTTCGTAGTCCATCGCCTGGCTGGCCCAGCATGTTGGACGCAGGCACGCGGCAATCGGTAAGAAAAATCTGCGCGGTCGACTGACCATTCAGTGCCATCTTTTCGATATCGCGCACTTCATAGGGACTTTCGGCGCGATCGACCAGGATGTGGCTGATCTCCTTCTCTCCGGTCCGGCAGGTGCAGATAAGTAGGTCCGAATATGCGCCACTTGTAATCCACGTTTTTTCGCCGTTGATCACCCAATAGTCGCCGTCGCGAATGGCTCGCGTTCTTACCGCCGCCACATCTGAGCCTACGTCCGGCTCGGAAATGCCCATTGAGACGAAGAGCTCGCCGGCGACCAAGCCGGGCAGGTAACGCTGCTGGATTTCAGGTGACGCGCTACGCCGGATCAGTTCGGCGCCGACCGCGTTGATGAAACCTGGAATAGCGACATCAAGCGACGAATAAGCGATCTCTTCGAAGATCAGGAGATGCGTCAGCCAACCCATATCGAGGCCGCCCCATTCCTCGCGGTGCGGGGCACTGATATGACCGAAGGCGGCAAGTTCGCTGGTCCATTTTTGCATCAACGGCCGCTCGATGAAGCATTCGCCGTGAGCGCGAATTTCAGGCTCCAGCTTTTCGTCGAGGAAGCGCCGAATGCTCTCGACTGCCATCCGCTGCTCGTCAGTGGGTGTAAAATCCATATTATCCGCTCCTTAACGACCAAGGATGGTGACTGCGACGACGGCTTCCTCCACGCCCAGAACCCCGCCGCCATTCTGCGCTACCGCGACCCGCGCTCCCTCGATCTGGCGAGCGCCGGCATCGCCACGCAGTTGCGACACCAGTTCGTAGATCTGACCGAGACCCGTCGCGCCGATCGGGTGCCCTTTGCATTCGAGGCCGCCCGACGGATTTACGGGGATGCGGCCGCCAATGACGGTGTCGCCACGCTCAGCAGCAATCCCTCCCTCGCCAGGCGGCACGAGGCCCAGAGCCTCAATTTCGATGATCTCGCCCATCGCCGTCGCGTCGTGCACTTCCGCAACGTCGACGTCTAACGGGCCGAGCCCCGCCATCGCATAGGCGCGCATTGCCGCCAGCCTTGTGACGTGCCGATCATAGTCGTAAGGGTCGCGCTCGGCACTGGTCTGGAGCACCGACGCAAGTACTCGGATTGCCCTGTCGTCAGACACCGCCAGCTTGCGCAAGCCTGCCGAGTTGCAGATCACCGCAGCCGCAGCGCCGTCACTGATCGGTGAGCACATCGGCAGTGTCAGCGGAAACACGATTGGCGGTGCGGCCAGCACGGCCTCTACCGTGTAGGGTTTGCGGTATTGAGCGAGCGGGTTGTGCGTCGAATGGACGTGGTTTTTGGCTGACACCGCTGCGATCTGCGCCTGCGTTGATCCGTAAGTGCGCATATGGGCGCGCGACATCGCAGCGTAGATGTCCATGAATACGCTGTAGGGTTGGTTTGACACCGACCCTTCTGGCACCTCAACGCCTTGGCCCATAGCGAGCAGTGTCTCGCGGCTGCACTCCGTCTCGTGCACGTCCCACGCCCCATCGAAAGCGCTGAACATCAAGGCCTTGTCAGGCGAGCACATCTTCTCCGCGCCGAGCGCGAGCACGATGTCCGCCATACCCGACCGGACATAAGCAGTCGCCATCGCGACCGCCGTCGAGGCTGTGGCGCAGGCATTCTCAACGTTGACAACTGGCACGCCCTGCATCCCAACCGCGCGTGCTACGAGCTCGCCACGGATCATGTCCTGCCCTTCCATGTGGCCCTGCACGCAGTTGCCAAAGAAGACCGCCTCGATGTCCTCCCGGCCGCATCCGGCATCGGCGAAAGCCCGAGCACAGGCGTCCGCCGACAGGTCCTTGAGGCTGCGGTCGAGTTGCCGACCGAACTGCGTCATGCCAACGCCGGCGATATAGATGTCGCTCATTTTCCTTTGAACTCCGGTTCGCGCTTCTCTGCGAACGCCGCTAGTCCCTCGCGCAGATCGTGTGAGGCAGCATAGGCTCCGATGATCTCGAGTTCCTGGCGCAGGCCATCTTCGAGGATGCAATCTCCAGCGATTGCGGCCAACTCCTTGATGTGCACAAGCCCAAGGGGACTCTTGGCGGCGAGCATTTCCACCACCGCCTGCGTTGAATCGACGAGCGCCTCCGCTGGCACCACCCTGCTCACAAGTCCTGCACGCTCCATCTCCCTCGCGGAGACGAATTCACCCGTCATCATGAGGTAGGTCGCGCGCGCCGGTCCGATCTTGCGGGGAAGGCGGATCGAGCCGCCACCGCCTGGCAGAAGGCCATAGTTGGCATGCGCGTCACCGAACCTGGCGTCTTCGGCAGACACCACAATATCGCAGCACAATACGAGTTCGAGCCCGCCGGCAAGCGCCAATCCGTTGACCGCGGCAAGGACCGGCAAGCGCGACAACTCGATCCGCCTGAGCACGCGCCCGAGTTCCGCCAGGAAGTGCTCCAGTGGTTCCATGATCGACCCACCATAAGCATTGAGCGCGGCCAAGTCGGCTCCGGCGCAAAAGGCGCGTCCCGTCCCGGTGATGACGAATGCCCGCACCGCGGGATCGGCCTCGGCCGTCTCGATCGCCAACTCAAGATCGCGGGCCATTTCCAACGTCAGGCTGTTCAGCGCATCTGGACGATTTAGGTGCACCCAAAAAGCCGCGCCACGCCTCTCAACGGTGATGGCGTCGAGCGACACGAGGTCTGCCACTTTTGAGTCAGGAGAAGTTGCCCTCATGCGCCTGAAACTCTGCTGGCCCGCCCCGCCCAGTAAGGCTCTCGGAGTTTCGATCGTAGCACTTTGCCGACGTTGCTGAGCGGCAGAGGTTCGGTGGTGAAGACGACCTTGCCGGGCTTCTTGAACGAACCCAACCGTTCGCTAACCAAATCGATTATTTCCTGCTCTGGCAATTCAGTGCCGGGCGCGACCACGACCAGCGCAAGCGGCGTTTCGCCCCACTTTTCATGAGGGATACCGAATACGGCGGCGGCAATCACTTGAGGATGATCGGCGATCACATTCTCGATTTCGGCCGGATAGATGTTGTATCCTCCCGACACGATCAGGTCGTTTGCGCGATCGAGCAGATAGAGGAACCCGTTTGCGTCGATGCGACCAATATCGCCAGTCTTTACCCAGCCGTCGACGAGGCGTAGCGCGGTCTCCTCAGGATCGTTCCAGAAGCCTTGCATCTGGCCGTTTTCGAACCGGGCGACAATTTCTCCGGGTTCGTCAGGCCCAAGAGCGCGACCGTCGGCATCACGGATTTCGAGATCAACAAAGCTCATCGCCCGACCCACCGATTGGAGCGGCGTCGATCCTTCGGTTTCGCCGAACCATTCCTTTGGGCCTAGGGCAGTCACCGGCAGAATTTCGGTCTGTCCGTAAGCGGTGTGCAACACATCGTCTCCGAAAATCGAGCGGGCCTTACGCAACGTCGCTTCGGAAACTGGCGCAGAAGCACTGAGCAAACATCTCAAGCGCGGAAAAACGTGCCCACGCGGATTGCCGTGGTGAACAACTGCGTTGAGCATGGTCGGAGCGACGAACGCATAGCCGACCTCTTCGCGTTCCAGTATCTCGAGGAAGCTTGCCGGGTCAAACGCCTCCACCATAATGTTGCGGCTACCCACCGCCCAATAGGGAGAGAACATGAACCCGGAGGCGTGCGAAAGTGGCCCCACATGCAATACCGTCGCGCCTGGATCAGGTCTTGGTCCCACCTCCAGAAAGCCAGCGCAGCAAGTCATCCACGTGCGATGGGTATAGGCGACGCCCTTCGGCGCACCGGTCGTGCCCCCTGTGTGACGGATAACGCAATAATCATCTGGCGAGATGGTAGGGTCCGGATCCTGATCAGATGCCCGGGCGAGCCATTCCTCGTAAGTCCCGTCGCGCACGATCAGTCGCTTCAAGTCGGGCAATTCGGTCTCGAGTCCCGCGACCTCGGGCAAGAGCGCGTTGTCAACGAGCGCTAACCGGCAGTCGGTGTTGCGCATCATATGGGCATGGGATTCTCGGCGATTGCGGGCATAGAGCGGTACACGAACGAAATTGCCGATTGCTGCCGCGAGGAAAATGTCAGCCGCTTCAATCGAGTTCTTCTCCAGCGTGGCGATCTTGTCGCCCGGCCGCAGCCCCGCGTTCGTCAGCGCGTTCGCAAGCCGCACCCCCCGCGACCACGCTTCGGCAAAGCTGAATCGGCGCTCGCCGTGGACCAACGCTTCGTTGCAGGCGAAATAGCCGGCCGCCCGGCGGAGTTGGGTGCGCAATTCCATTAGCGCTGCCCCTTGCACGGGGCGGCGCTGCATCCGTTTGCGCAGTTTCCACGCATATGTATCCTCTCCATCGGATTTTCTCCGCTTAGACTTCAAACATCCCCGAAATGATCAGATTGGGTAAATCGTCACACCTGTCCAATTCATTATCCGCCGCTAATATTCCTCTAGTTCATGGTGGCAGGGCCCATTCAACATTCCATCTGGGAATATTTTGGAGCTTGAATGAATTTGATGCCCGATAATAGATCGGCGATGATCTCCGTAGTGTTCGAGCCATTGGAAAGAAATTGCAGATGTCGGGATGCGGTCCGCTCGCTGGTATCAGGGTCGTCGAGATTGCCGGTATCGGTCCAGCGCCATTTTGCGGAATGTTGCTGGCAGATCTTGGAGCCGACGTTGTAGTTGTCGATCGTGTTATCCCTAATCGGGATACGATCGACCTTGGCCGTGAGGCGATTCTCAATCGCGGTAAGCGATTTGTATCCCTCGATTTGAAGCAGTCCGCAGCGGTCGAGCACGTCCTCGATCTTGTTGAGCACAGCCATGCGATCATCGAGGGCATGCGTCCTGGTGTAATGGAACGGTTGGGTCTTGGACCCGATGTTTGCCTCGATCGCAATCCGGCGCTCGTGTTCGGCCGGATGACTGGTTGGGGGCAGGATGGACCTCTCGCGCAGACCGCCGGCCACGACATCAACTATATCGCACTGTCCGGCGCGCTCTGGTATGCTGGCGAACCGGGTGCGCTTCCGATGGCACCTCCCGGACTCGTCGGCGACATCGGCGGTGGCGCGCTCTATCTGGCAGTCGGCCTGCTCGCCGCCATCCTTAGCGCCCGTGAATCGGGGAAAGGACAAGTCGTGGATGCCGCCATCGTGGATGGAAGCGCGCATATGATGAACCTGCTGCTCAGTTTGAAAGCAACAGGACATTTCGTCAACGAGCGCGGTCGCAGCATCCTTGACGGTCCGCACTGGTATTCGACCTATCGATGCGCGGACGATCGATACATCTCTCTGGGGTCGCTCGAACCGAAATTTTACACATTGCTTTGCCAGAAGCTGGGCATTGCGGATCAACCGGATTTTGCAAACGGCTACGATCCGGCCTGCTGGCCAGACCTCAGACATCGGTTCGAGGAACTATTCCGACGAAGGACGCGCGACGAATGGATGACCTTGCTGGAGGGGACCGATGCATGTTTCGCGCCGGTGTTAGATCCGGACGAAGCCGCTTCGCATCCGCATATGGCGGCCCGACAAATCTACAAGAAAATCGATGGAATCATTCAGGCAATGCCCTCGCCGCGCTTCTCGAACACACCGCCACCCGAGCCGACCGTCAAGTCGGCCGGGCCGAATCAGAAACGGACAATCTTGCAGCAATGGCGAACGACGCGCCGCCGCCATGTATCTCGATCGAAACTTTCGTGACATGAGCCGCAGTGCTCTCTCCACTGGTTTCAGAGTCGGACCGCCTTGCCACGTATGATCGTGACAGACGTCATGGGTCTCATTCCAGTCGAACCTCACAATCGATGGGTAAGGAGAACTTGTCGCACGTGCTAGGGCCGCTCAATTGATAGTTCGTCAGACGGCGGAAGCAGGGAGCCCGGCCAAGGCTGACAGCAATACTTGTGTTGAAGTATCCGCCGAGCGGGCTGTCAAAGGTGAGAACTCTGGAGAGCGAGAACCGTGGACTGCAGCGTACTAATGAGGCTGTGCGCAAAGCGTCGTGATATTTTGACCAGGCGGAGCAGTAAAGCGATGACTGCATTCATTGACGAGTATCGACGTAATTCGGGATCGAACCAATCTGCCGGGGCTCTGCCAATCTGGAGCATCTCGCCCGTCAAGCTGTACGCTCACGTTTGGCGAGAACCAAAAAGCTCAACCCGGCATCCCCCAATAGCGTTTCGGAAGTTAGATTCGTACGATCTACAAAGCCTAAACGCTCATTTCAAAACTAAATTCTCACCCCGGGCGCCCTGTCCTCGATAGCGAACCGGCGCAAATCGAAGCTGGCGCTATTGGGATCCGTCAGATCACGAACTGCGCGAAACCGGCCGTCGATCCGTTCAGCATCGATGTCGAGCAGAGTGTATCCGGCGTTATCATTATCATGGAAGCGGACCTGCGGATTGCGGCCCTGGATGCCTGTGAAGAGCTCTTCGGGGCCGCTGCGCGAGGCGAGACAGGACGTGACGATCTCGCTCGCGACCACCGGCCCTTCCATCCGCTCCGGATCGGATGGGATGTCGTTGGCCCAGAAGGAATGGACGTCGCCGCCAAGCAGCACCGCATTGCGCACCGCCGGCTGGCGCAGTGCAGCGATCAGGCGGTCGCGAGAGGCGGCGTAGCCATCCCAGATATCGGACCAGCGCGCATCGCCTCCGCCCGGCAAGGGCAGCCGCGAGACCATCGTCGCCTGACCGATCAGGCTCCAACGGGTGCGCTCGTTCGCCAGGCGATCGCGCAACCACGCCTCCTGTTCGAGCCCGAGCATGGTCGCCACCGGATCGAAGACCTCCGCGCAGTCCGCGATCACCTGCCCGCCGCGTCCACACGGCTGCGACGTGCGGAACTGGCGGCAGTCGAGAACCGAGAGGCTGGCTAGGGCGCCCCATTCGAATCTGCGCACAATGTCCGCCGCGCCATGCGGTGTTAAGCGGCGCGGCGATATCGGCATGTGTTCGAACCATGCCTGATAGGCAGCGGCCCTGCGCGCAACGAAAGCGGCAGGGTCTTCTGTGACGCTGCCCTGAAGCGAGGCATAGTCATTCTCTACCTCGTGATCGTCCCAGGTCGCGATGATCGGGAAGGCAGCGGTGGCGGCCTGCAGATCGGGATCGGTGCGGTAGAGCGCATGACGAACGCGATACTCGTCCAGCGTGAACGGATCGGGCGCGCCGAAACTGCGAACGTCGGGGCCGGTCCCGAAAGACTTCTCGTAGATGTAGTCTCCGACATGCAGGAGAACATTGATCTCCTGCGCGACCATGTCCCGATAGGCGGAAAACCAGCCATGTTCCCAATGCTGGCAGGCCGCGAGCGCGAGGCGCATGCGCGTGGCCTGCGGATCGATCGTGGCTGTGCGACCGATGGGGCTCGTCGCTCCATCGAGGTGAAAACGGTAGAAATAAGTGCGTGCTGGATCGAGGTCGACCGGCTCCACATGCACTGCGTGCCCGCGCGCAGGACTTGCGGTGACCGAACCACTGCGCACGATCCTGCGGAAACCATCGTCGTCGGCGATCTCCACACCGACCGTAGCAGTGCCCGACAGACCCAAAGGCCGAGTCCAGAGCACGAACCCATCAGGACGCGGATCGCCCGAGGCGACGCCGAGCATAAAGGGATCGCCATCGGCATATGGTTGCGGTTGCACAGCGATGGCCGTTACCGGAGACAGGAAGCGAGACGCAGCCAGCGCCAGCGCCGTCCGGCCAAGCAATGCGCGACGCGACACCATCAGAAATTCCCTCGTAGCTGCACGAAATAGCTACGCCCGTTGACGCCGAGCGGCGTCTCCTCGCCCGTGGGAAAGCTGCCGCCGGTTGCGGCGATGAAGCGCGCCTGATCAGCAATCTCTTCCGGCCGGTCGTCGAACAGGTTCTGCACGCCGGCGGTAAGCATGATCGCGGAAGACAGGGCGTAGCTCAGCGACAGGTCGAATGACGTGCCGCCATCGAAGGTCTGCGTCTCCACGAGCGGTTGCGAGGTGTAGGTGCCGAAACGGGTCAGCGCTGCACGTGCGCTCACTGACCGGTGCTCGACGACAGCCTGCACGGTTAGCTTGTCGCGCGGCTGCGCTTCGGTCAGGAACAAGATCGACTTCTCGCCGAGCAACGGCAGAGTCGGCAGCACCGGATTGGCGCGGAGACTTTCCAATTCCGTGTCATAGAGCGCGAAGCCGACATCCATGCTTGCCCGCGTTTCCGGACTGAGGCTGGCCGACCAGCGCGCGGTGGCCTCCACACCGGTAGTCCTGGTATCGACCGCGTTGGTGAAGAAGCGTACCTGCGAGAAGCCAACTATACCAGCGCCGGCCAGAATGGCATTCACCGCCGCCCCGCGCAGCTGTTCACTCAGCGCGATGCGATCATCGATTTGGATGTGAAACGCATCCAAGGTGAAAGCGAGGCGGGGCGTCGGCTCCAGCACGATACCCGCGCTGTAATTACGTGAGCGCTCGGGTCGCAGATCTCCCGCACCCAACGCGCGCGCGATCGGGTCGCTCACCGGCAGCGTCGCTACCGAAACCAGCTGCCCTGCCGAAAGTGCGCCCTGCACCGCGCTGAAATTCTGCTGTTGCAACGAAGGCGCGCGGAACGCAGTTCCGATCGCGCCGCGCAGCGCCAGGCCCTCTGTCAGATCGGCGCGGGCTGAAACCCGCCAGGTCGTCTCTCCACCGGAATCGTCATACTCGTCGTAACGGACCGCCCCGCCGATCAGCAGCGCCTCGATCGGGCGCAGCTCGGCGTCGAGATAGAATGCAAAGGCATCGCGCACCTCATTCACCGGTCGGCGCGGAGCGAACCCCGCGAAACCGTCCGCACCGACTCCGGTCGAAGCGGCGGGTTCTCCCTCGCGGATGGCGTAGGTTTCGCGGCGGTACTGCGCGCCGGCGGTGATATTGCCTCCGGCGAGAAGTCCGAGCGAGCGCGAGACGCCGAAATCGGTGACATATTGTTCATAGGTCACGCCGCCCGAATCAAAGCTGGTCGGGCTGTCGAGACCCAGCGACACATTCACCGTATCGAAGACGCGGAAATCCGCCTCGTTGCGGCCGTAGGTCTGGCTCAGATCGAGCGCGAAGCCGCCGAGATCGGCGGAGATACCCAAGGTCCCGCTGCCATCCCAGATGTACGGTTCGATGACCGGCAGGAAACCGTCGGGATAGAGCAGCGAGGTGCCGGGCACGCGAAAGCCCGCACCGTTGTTCGAAATTTTTTGCGCGACCGTGCCGAAACCGTAGAGTTCCGCGTCGCCGAGTGGCAGGCCGAAATTGACCGATCCGCCAAAAAGCGAGGCTTCCGGATCGCCTATCCGGTAGGTTACCCGGTCGAAGCGCTGATCGACAAAGGCGCGGTTGGTCGCTTCCTGCGCGCGGACCAATGCACTGAGAGTCAAATGACCGCCCCGACCGATCGGCAGCCCGCCGCTGGTCGAGGCGAGCCCGTTGAGCCCGTCGCCTTCCTCGGTGATGCCACCCAGCAGTTCGAACGAAGCGCCCTGGGCATCGTCCTTCAGGATGATGTTCACTACCCCGCCGATCGCGTCCGAGCCATACTGCGCTGCCGCGCCGTCGCGCAGGATCTCGATCCGCTGGATCGCGTTCTGAGGGATCGTGTCGAGATCGACGCCCGCCGAACCGCGCCCGATCGAATTGTTTACATTGAGCACGGCGTTGGTGTGGCGGCGCTTGCCGTTAACGAGCACGAGCGTCTGATCGGGCGACAGGCCGCGTAGCGTGATCGGCCGCGTGTTCGCCGCCGTGGCGGTGGTGGCCGCGCGCGGAAAATTGACCGACGGCTCGAGGAAATTCAGCGCGCGGTTGAGATCGGCATACCCGGTGGCGTTCAGCTCCTCTTCGCTGACAACGTCCACCGGTACAGCTGCCTCCAGTGCGCTACGTCCGGCGCTGCGGGTGCCGGTCACCACGATGGTATTGGCGGGGTCCTTCACGACCGGGCCCTCCGCTTCGGAAGGCAAATCCTGAGCTTGCAGAGGGGAGGTGACGATAGCGCCGGCGGTTATGGTTAAAGCGAGAAGCGCGAGATTCATCGTTGGCCCGATCCGATTTGCTGCAACTGCGAACGGGGCCGCATGTAACGAAGGCTTGGCTGGGCCGGGTATTGCGCAGACCGGCACGGTGTTGCTTGTCGGGCAACAGCAATTCTGCAACACTCCTGCTACAACCGCTCGATGGCGTGGCGATACGAGCTGGAGCGGGAAGATCTGCGATCTGACAGGATCGAGTGGAACCCCATCTTTCCTTTCAAACCGGGAGCGGTGCTGCAACTCGCGCTAACCGCCAATGTCGTGACCTATGCCCTGACCGGCGGTCAGTTCGGCTACTGGAAACTGTTTCCGACCGAGCCTCCCAGGATCGTGCCGCCTGCCTGGGGCGAGGTGCGCCTCGCCAATGGAACGATCGCTTACGGACTGGTTCCGATGGCATCGCACGCCATTCTGCGTCTTGAGCCAGCAAAAGGAGGATGGCGGGAAACGAGCGACGAGCGCGCGGCGGTCGACCGCGGATACAACAGATATCTTCCCGCGGCCGGTTCGCTCCGCGAGCGCGAAGATGCGCTGCTGTTTCGCCCGCTGGTAGTGCTGGGCCTCGTGCTCGATCGCTGGTTACGTGAGGAGAACTGGTTCGGAGCGTCACAGATCGCGGTGACCAGCGCGTCCAGCAAGAGCGCACTTGGCTATGCCCTACGCCACGGTGACGGTCCGCCGTTGCTCGGGCTGACGAGCGCGCGTAACCGGGATTTCGTCGAGCGCACAATGGTCTACGACAGCGTCGCGGCTCATGATGAGCTTCCGCAGCTTGCCGCCGGCACGCTCATCCTGGATTTTACCGGAGACCCTTCCCTTATCCGCGGTCTGAGCGAGCGGAACGGCGATGCCCTCCGTGTCGTGCGGATCGGGGCAACACATGCGGGAGCCGCCTCGTTGAACGACGATACCGTGTTTTTCGCACCGGAGCGGATCGGTAGGGAGATCGCGCTCAATGGCCTTGAGGTATTCGAACGTGATCGCGCGGCCGCGATTGCGGAATTCGCCTCGCGATCGACCGACTGGTTCATCCGCGAGCATGTCGACGGACCGGACGCGATCGTAGAAGCCTTTCGCGATTTGCTGACAGGACGAGTATCGCCCGAACGGCTATTGATAGCTCGTCCTGAAGGAGCGTTCGAATGACCTTGCCCGACACACCGGAAGCTATGCGCGCCCATATCGAACGCGAAGGCGTCGCCGCCTCGCCCTTCACCAGCTTCTTGGGCCTGGAAGTCGTCCGCTGCTGGCAAGGAACCTGCGAACTGGCGCTAACCGTGCGTCCGGACCTAACCCAGTCGCACGGAACGCTACATAGCGGGGTGCTTTCAAGCCTGGCTGACATCGTGTGCGGTTTTGCTGCGGTTTCGCAATGCGGAGCGGTCGTTACTGCGAATGTGACGACGCATATGCTCGGCCCTGCACGTGTCGGTGACCGAGTGTATGCCAATGCAACGGTTAAACGCGCGGGTAAGCGTCAGGTGGTGGTGACTGCCGATTTCCATGCGAGCAATGGTGCCGAGGAAAGGCTTATCGTCACCGCCAGCGCCACCTTGGTGCGGATCGGCTAGAAGGTTGATCAACCAATTGCCGCGAAGCGATCGCCCGCCTTCCTTGCCTCCCTGCGCGCCCAATGGATGAAATGCGTTTCCGGTGCGGACGGACCCGCACGGCTGCGGCGCCGATAGAGTCTGTAATGCTCCCCGATCAGTCGCGACTGGCCGCACGGGACCAGCGAACCGCGGGCCAGGTGCTCCTCGCACATGAAAGGGATCGCGAGAGCGACGCCGAGTCCTGCAGCCGCGGCCTCGTATGCGAGCACATTCGTATCGAACAGTCGAACGTCGATCTCTTCGTGATCAAGACCGGCCAAGGCGAGCCAGCGCGGCCAGAGATTCTCCGGCAAGCGCGGCGCGAGTAGAGGAAGGCGAGCGATGTCGGCTTCGCCCAGTTCACCGCCTTGTTCTTCAATGAGCGATGGAGCGGAGACGGGGCACCCCAGAACTTCCAAGACGTTTTCCGAAAGGAGATCCGGATCCTGGAACGAGGCCCAGATCGCCAACTGTGCTTCCCCGGAACGCAGGATGTTCGGATCGCGGGTCGGTCGAACGTCGAGACGTACACCGGTTGTAAGAGCGAAATCGCCGCTTCGGGGAATCAGCCACCGCAGGGCGAGACTGTGCGATGCCGCTACGGTAAGAGTCGCGTCGCGCTTGGGGGTACCCATGGTTTGGACGCGACCGAGCGCTTCGATCGCTGCCTCGGCCGCATTGCGATAGGTCATTCCAGCCGCGGTGAGTTGCAGTCCGCCGTTCGAGCGATTGAACAGATCGATATCGAGAAAGGCCTCCAGCGCGGCGATCCTTCGACTGGTCGCTGACGGGCTGAGCGACAGCGTCGCCGCCCCTGCGCGCACCCCGCCCGCTTCCGCCACCGCTAAGAACGCCTCGATCGCTTCGAGGGGGCGTACCTTTCTGGACACAAGACGGCGATAGCCGTCATCCGTTTAGTCTAGATGACAGGATCCGTTCCGCCATGCAGTTCTGGATCGAATGTAACATGTGGTGATGGGCCGCAGACTTTGTATTCTATCGAGTCGAAGATATCGAAATGTCGACCCCAGATATCCATAGTTTTTGGCAGAAGCAGAATGTCCGGTTCAGACGTGACCATGGCTGAAACCGGAAAGTCTGCTCACGGCCCCATTCCTGTCTCCATCTGTGCGACAGCGCTCGTTTGAAGCCACAGATTGCGACGTCGAGGGTAATGTGTTCAGCATTCGCCAATAGGACTATGCGCTATCGAGGCGTTGGGATATCCAAACATCGATAGCTCGCTCTTCCCAAGCGACCGAATACCCACCGAGCTCCACCGGTCCCGGAAACTTGCCTTCGGCCATCCAGCGGTAGATCGTCGAACGGCCAAGCCCGACACGGTGCTGAACCTCGGGCAAGTGAATGAGCCGCGTCACCTGGCGTGGCTCTGTCGATCCTTTGTCGATCTCTTCACCCACGATGGCCTCCATCGGCAACGGTGAAGACATCGCCAAGCAGCGCATCCTTACGTTCGAGCTCATCGATGTGGTCTGAAAGCAGCCGTGCAACACGTTGCGCGGTGCCCTTGGCCCAACGCGGCTTCACCTCATGAACCTGGTTGCCCAAGACACGCTCGAGCGCTGAAGGCAGCTCGCCGGAAAAGTCCTCGAAAAATTGTGCGAGGTCCGATTGCAGCCACGCAATCGCGTGATCTCCGCTGCTGACGAGGAAAAGAAGCAGGTGTGCGTGCGGCGCGACGCCGCTCGCGGCGAGAATGCGCAGGGCTTCCCCTAGGCTGGCCGAGCGTTCACCGGCAAGGACGCGGCGCATTGCATCCTTATGGATCTGCGCGTCGCGCGCGATGTCGCAGCGGTGACGGCCGCTTGCTTCGACGGCAGCCAAAAGCAGCCGGGCGAGGTCGGCGCGAACCTGTTGTTCGGCAAAGAGCGCCATGTTGGTCATCGACGAATCCTTAGCTCCAGAGGTGATCGACTCACCGGCTATCCGCGAAGGAAGCCTGTAGGAAAACGAAAAGAACATTAAGAGAACATAGAGGAAGGAACGAATCAGCTTCCTTCGACGATTCGCGCGAATTCCGGTCGTGTTCGCGCATATGGCGGCACGCTTTGCGCCAAAGCCGGCATAGTCGGCGCTGCTCTGCGATCAGCCTGCGCGAATCCCGTCCATTGCCCCTTCCGATGTCGCTTTCTGTTTGGTCGGCAGCCCCAAAATCCAGTTCCCGATTTCCTACACCCTGCCTTGGAAGCGAGGAAAGAACATACAGCGAACGCATCGCTGCACATGTTCGAAACGGAGTTCCTCGATGACCAAGGCAATCACCCTTCCCCGCCAATCCGCCAAGGGCATTCGTGCCCGCGACTATATTCTTCCTGCCGCGATCGCGCTCGCTTGTGCCGGTGCCGCCTATGCCGGCGCCGACACCACCTTCGACCCGGCGCTGCAGAAATTCACCGACTTCCTCGAAGGTTCGGGCGGCAAGATCATCACGGTCCTGAGCCTTGCCGGCGGCCTGATCGCACTTGCTTCGGGGCGATTTGCTCTTGGCCAGGTCGCGGTGCCGGTGGGCGTCGGAATCGGCGTCGGCACCGGCGTGCCTATCGTCACCTCGGTCGTCACTGCGGTCATCTGAGCCGCGGTTAGCGACGGGAGGGCGGCATGGCCGACAGATACCTCGTTCCACGGCGGCTCGACGATCCGGAACTCATCGGTTTCTGGACCATCGACGAGTTTGCGGGACTCCTCGTCCCCTTCGCCTGGGGCATTCTCGCGCAGCACATCATCATCGGCACAGCCCTGTCCGGGCTCACCTGGTTCGCCCTTCGAAAGGCGAAGGCGTCAGGTGCCGGGTCGAAACTGGTCCATGCTGCCTACTGGTATCTGCCGGGGAGTTTCCTCGGGCTGAAAGCCACGCCGCCCTCCCACTGCCGCCTGCTCGCGGGCTGAGGGAGGACATCCATGAAACACGAATTCGCCTACGAGGAAGCGCAGCGCCACTTGCGCCAGCGCAACCGCTTCGCCGCGCTGGCGTCCGTTCTCGGCCTCACCAGCCTTCTCGCGGTCGGCGCTGCGGCAACGCGCGAAGAGTCTGTGATCCTCGTACCCGTCACCTCCGAACGCCTGACGCTCGGGAGCGATGCAACCGATGCGCACTACCTCGAACTCGTCACTCGCGACACTGCGCTGATGCTGCTCAACCGTGCGCCCGAGAGCCTCGACTACTGGATGGAACAGGTCCTGAAAGTCGCTGACCCGGCCGCGCACGGGAGCTTCAAGGCCGAACTCGTCAAGATCGTCGACGAACAACGCGGCTCGGACATCAGCCAGGCTTTCGTGATTTCGCGGATGGAGGTCGACCCGCAGGCGCTCACCGCCGTCGTCACCGGCACGCTCAAGACCTTCGTCGGCGCGCAGGTGATCGCGAGCCAGCAGCGCAGCTTCGAATTCAGCTGGAACCGCCGCGGCCTCAGCCTCGGCCTCACCGGCTTCCGCCAGCTTCCCAACGAGAACGAGGAGGAAGGCCAATGAGCTTCCTTGCCCGCCCCTTGCCTGCCGCGCTGACCGCCGCGGCGCTCGCCGCCGCCAGCTGCGCCTTTGCGACAGCTGCGCATGCCGACCAGTTCGTCGAGGCCGCCGACGGCGCGGCGATCGACTGCGTGCTCGCACGCGGCGCGCTGACCCGCGTCGCGCTCGTCAACGACGGCTTCGCCAATGTTTCCAAGATGGCGAGCGGCTATCCCTACAACGATTTCGAGGTGACCCACGAGCCGGTCCGCGGCGACATCTATGTCTCGGTGCCGCTGCAATATGCGAGCGCGAAGGTCAGCTTCTTTGCCACCAGCAGCGCAGGCCATGTCTACAAGTTCGCCTGCAAGGTCGAAGGCGGGGAAGCGAGCCAGCTCTTCGTCACCAACCCCGCGCTGGCGAGGCCCGACGCCGCCGAATGGGAAGGCCAAGCCCCGACCCGCGACGAGGCGGCGATCCGGTTGATCGAAGCAATGGCGAGCGATGCGGTGCTGCCTGGCTTCCGGGCGCGCGCCGAGCTCTCGCGCCCGCGTCGCACTGACAGCCTCGAAGTCCAGCAGGTCGCCGAATACGATGGAGCCGAGCTTACCGGCCAGGCCTTCACGCTACGCAATCTTGGCCCCACAGCCATCGCGCTTTCCAGCGAACGCGAAGCGCCCGCAGGCGCGCTTGCCTTTGCCTTTGGCCGCGACACGCTCGCCCCCGGCGAGACCACCCAGGCCTTCCTCGTATTTGCCAAGGGAGGGCTCGAATAATGGCTGACACCGATACACGCGCCGCACCCGCAGAACAGCCGCGGGACGAAAGTCGCTCCGAAGCCCGGCGCGACCTGAACAAGACCGTCGCGCAGCGTCAGAAGCTTCTCCTCGCAGGGATCGGCGGGGTCGCACTCATTGCCGGTTCGATGTTTATCTTCGGCGGAGACGACGCGGAGGATGGAGAAGGCGCGGGTTCGACCACGATCGAGACAGGCGCGCTGGTCAACCGCAACCTCTCACAGCGCGAGTTTGTCGCCACCTATGGCAACAGGCTCGATGCGCAGGGCCGCGCGATCAAGGACCTCCAGGAGAGCCAGCTCCCCAAGGCCTCGATCGAACAGGAACTCGAGACGCTGCGCGGCGAGAACGCGCGGATGCTGAGCGACGGCCAGGCGGCGATCGACGCGATCTCGGCCGAGAACGCGGCGCTGCGCTCCGAACTCGAGACTCAGCGCGCCTATCCTCCGGTCGCGCCGGCTACCCCGCTTGATCCCCGTGCATTGGGCGCTGCACCGGGCGCCGCACCCGCGGCCCTCGATCCAAGTGCGGGCCCCATGGCCGAGCCGAAGGCGAGCCTCCTGAGCTTCAGCGGTGAGAAGCCCGGCACGGCAGGCAAGAAGGTCGACGCCAATGCGCCGCCCCTGCTGCTCGAGGCGAGCCGCGACTATTTGCCGCCCAACAGCTACGCGCCGGCAACCGTGATCGTCGGGGTCGATGCCTCGACAGGCGTCACCAGCCAGAGCGATCCGCTGCCCGTGGTGCTGCGCATCACCGGCCCCGCGCGCTCGGTTCTGAGGGGCAATCGCTTGCTTACGACCGACCTCACCGGCTGTCTCGTCAACGGCGCGGCGCGCGGCGATCTCTCGGCCGAGAAGGTCTACGTCAAGCTGGTGCGGATGACCTGCGCGCAGCCCGGCGGGCGCTTCGCGGTGAGCGAGGTCAAGGGGTTCATCGCCTTTGCCGGAAAGTCGGGCGTGCGCGGCCGTGTCGTCAGCCGTGAAGGCAGCCTTGTCAGCCAGGCGCTGCTCGCCGGGATCGTCGGCGGGTTCGGACGCGGCTTCTCTGCCAACGCCAACGGCATCTTCGCCGGTCAGGTCGGCAGCGACGGCAAGCGCGAGGCGCTCTCGCCGACCGACATCCTTGCGGGCGGCTTCGGCCAGGGCGCGGGCGAAGCCGCCGACACGGTCAGCAAATACCTCATCGAACGCGCAGAACAATACCAACCCGTCGTCGAGATGCCGACCGGCATCGAGGTCGAGATAGTCTTTCTCGACGGCGTCCATGTCAGGAGCACAGACCAATGAATTTCTCCCACCACCGGCCGGGCCTGAAAGCCCGCGCCGCGCACATATCGCTTGCCGCCGCCAGCGCAGCCGCCCTCCTCACCAGCGGCGTTGCCGTGCTGACCGCCATGCCGGCGCAGGCCGCCATTGCCCGCGATGTCGTCCAGGCGCTCAAGCTCAGGCTCCCGAAAACTCCGATCGACGCGCTCGATTGCACAAGCTTAGCGCCCTGGTGCGAGGTCGTCTCGGGCGAGACGCTGTTCTACACCGACGAAGCCGCGCGCTATCTCTTCGTCGGACGGCTCTACGATCTCGAAGAGCGGCGCGACGTCACCGCGACGCGGCTCCTCGAGCTCAATCCCGACTTGCTCGCCGCCGGAGCCGCGCGCGCTGCGGGCCGCGCCGAAGCCTCGCACAGCGAAGCCGCGCCCGCACCCGCCAAGACAAAGGTCGACCTCTCGCAGCTCCCTCATGAGGGCGCGATCCGCTGGGGCAATCCCAAGGGGCCGCGGCTCGTGGTCTTCTCCGATTTCCAGTGCGGCTACTGCAAGAAGCTCACCGGCGCACTCGAGCAGGCGGGCGTACTGGTCGAGGAGCGACCGATCTCGATCTTCGGCGCGGCGAGCCGGCGCCTCTCTGAAAGCGTCCTGTGCGCCAGCGATCCGGTCGCGGCGCTGCACGCTGCCTATACCGGCAAGCACGTGCCGCGTCCCGCCAGCTGCAAGGCCATCCGCGCGCTCGACGCCAACGAGGCCTTTGCCAAGGCCAATGGCTTTGCCGGGACCCCGGTGATCGTGCGCGCAAGCGATGGCGCGGTGATGCACGGCTATCGTGATGCTGCAACGCTCAACCGCTTCGCCAACCAGCGCGCCGGAGCAGGGCAATGAGCGGGCGTCACTTCCGGGCAATTTCAGCCGCCAGCCTCGCTGCGAGCATTGCCGGATGCGCCACGCTTGGCGGCAATGTCAAAGGCGATTTCGACTGCCGCGCGCCCGAAGGCAGCTGCGCGCCCACCACGCTGATCGACAGCGCGGCGATCGGCGAAGCTGGCACCGGCATGGCATCGCGCGCTGCAACCAGTCAGCCACCCTCGCTCGCTGGTCCGCGCCAGGCGGACGCCCGCTCGCTCCGGATCGTCATCGCCGCCTATCGCGACGCGGCGGGCCGGGACCACGAAGCGCGCGTGGTTCATGTCGCGCTGCCCGATCATCCTGCGGAGAGCTGGCATGCCCCGCGCTCGAGAGGCGAAGTGCTCCGCGCGCTCGGACGCGCGGGCAACGATGCGCAGACCCCGCCGCCGCCGACAGACCCGCAGAACGCGCCTGTCTTCAATCCCCTTCCCCTGCAGCTTCCGGATGTCCTGGTTATCCCCTCCCAGGCCCCGGAAGCGCAGCCCGGCGTTCCGGCGCCGGTCACCGGGGCACCTGGCCGTCTCCCCTCCCCCGGCTGGGTGCCCCACCCCCTTTCGCCTGGCGAACCCGAAGGAGAGAGCCAATGAACCGTTCGCTCGCCTCGGCGCGCGACGCGCTGCTCTCCGGCCTGTTCGGCGATGCGCGGCAGGCCGACCATGCCCGGCCGAGCTTCGCGCTCGACATGCTCTCGGACTGGCTCCCCTACCGCGTGTACGATGAAGGGCCGGGTCTCTATCGCAACGCGCATTCGAAGGGCTTCGTGCTCGAAGTGACCCCGCTGATCGGGGCGGACGAACGCACCGGCGAAATCCTCGGGCAGTTCTTCTCCGAGAGCCTGCCGCAGGGCGCCTGCTTGCAGGTCCTGAACTTCGCTTCCCCCCGGATCGGAGCGATCGTCGGACCCTGGTTCGGTCCGCGCTACGAGCAGGGCGGGATCTACGAAGCCATCGCCAAGGCGCGGACCAACCGCCTCTACGACCTCGTCTGGCATTCGGGCTCGGCGCATGCGCCGTTCCACGCGCGCCATGTCCGCCTCGTGTTGTCGCTCGGCGTTCCCGTGCCCGGGAGCGTCACCGACGCCGAGCTGACCGAATGCCGCGACGGGATGGCAGGGATGCTCAATTCGCTGGGTCTTGCCTCCAACCGGCTCGAACCGGCCGGACTTCTCGCGCTGATCGACGAGCTGACCTCGCCGACCACCGCGCGCGAGCTCGATCTTACGCACTGGAACCGCGAGGACACGCTCGACGTCCAGGCGATCCGCCGCGATATAGAACTTGAGGTCGAGGACGACCGGCTGATCCTCCGGACCGAGCGGTTCCGCGAGACCGGACGCAGCCGCGACGGTATTCCCCAGATGGGCACCTGCTATCCCGACCGCTTCGACGTGCGCCATTACGGCGTTCGTTCGACCCCCGAGCGCTGGGCACCGTGGGAATGCGCGCGGCTCATCGGCGACATGTTCACCGACAAGCTGCGCTTTCCCTGTCCCGCCGCGACCATGTTGTGCCTCCACTATCCCGACCAGGAAGCGGCCTCGGCGCGCGCAGGCTACAAGTTCATGCGCACTACCAGCCTGTCGGAGACCAGGAGCGCGCGCTTCCTGCCGAGGCTTTCTGAGCAATCGGCCGAATGGAAGCATGTCCAGGCCGAGCTCCAGGCGGGCAAGAAGCTGGTCAAGTTGTTCTACGGACTCACCACCATCTCGCCGTTGGGGGATGGCGACGCGCACGAACGCACGGTCAAGGCGATCTACAAGGCCGCCGGTTGGGACCTCGCCGACGAACGTTTCCTCCAGTTGCAGGGTCTCGTCGCGGCCTTCCCGCTGAGCCTTGCCGACGGGCTGGTCCACGACCTTGCGCGCCTTAAGCGCTTCCGCACCATGCTCTCGACCACCGCGGCGAACATCGCCCCGCTGCAGGGCGAGTATCTCGGCGGCGCAATCCCGCATCTGCTGCTCCTGGGACGACGCGGCCAGCCCTTCTGGTGGTCGCCATTCGAAAACACTGCCGGCAATCACAATATAGCGATCTGCGGCAAGTCGGGCTCGGGCAAGTCGGTACTGCTGCAGGAGCTCTGCACAGCGCTCCGCGGTGCGGGCGCCAAGGTCGTGGTGATCGACGACGGGCGCAGCTTCGAGCATTCGGTCAAACTGCAGGGCGGACGCTTCGTCGAGTTCACGCTCGCCTCGGGCTTTTCCCTGAACCCATTCTCGATGGTCGACGATGCCCGCGCGCACGAAGACGAGGATTACCGCCTCGACTGCTTCGCCATGATCAAGGCAATCGTTGGCCAGATGGCACGGCCGAGTGCAGCCCCCTTGGACACCGAGCGCGGCCTCATCGACCGGGCAGTGACGCAGGTCTGGGAAGCGCTCGGCAGCGGCGGCGCGATCGACGATGTCGCACATACACTCCATCAAAGCGAGAACGAGGCGGGCAAGGATTTGGCGACTGCGATCGCGCCCTTCTGCCGCGGTGGCAGCTATGCCGGGTTCTTTTCCGGCAAGGCGAGTTTCGCGCTTGAGGACGATTTCACCGTCTTCGAGATGAGCGATCTCGCGAGCCGCGAGGAACTGCGAAGCGTCGTCCTTTCGGCGATCATGTTTATGACCGGCCAGGCGATGACGCGGAGTTCGCGCAGCACCAAGAAACTGCTGCTGATCGATGAAGCCTGGGCGATGCTCAAGGGCGGCTCGATGGGCGAGTTCGTCGAGACCTACGCCCGCACCGCACGCAAATATGGCGGCGCGCTCGCCACCGCCACCCAGTCGCTCAATGACTATTACAAGTCCGATGGCGCGCGCGCCGCGCTCGAGAACAGCGACTGGATGCTGGTGCTCCAGCAGAAGCCCGAGACCATTGCCGATTTCCGCAAGGAAGCCCGGCTCGACATGGACGACCGCACCGAAACGCTGATCCGCAGCCTCAAGCGCTCGGGCAGTGAATACAGCGAGATCTACCTGAAGGGTCCCGAGGTTGAAGCCGTCGGGCGGCTCGTGCTCGATCCGCTCTCGGCGACGATCTTCTCCTCCGATCCCGACACCTATGCCGCGATCCGCCGCCATGTCGAAAGCGGCATGCCGCTCGAACGCGCGGTCGCGCTCGTCGCCGGCGTGGAAGGAGGCGCATGATGGTGCTCGAGACCACCACGCTCGTCGACCGCGTGCCGCTTCCGACTGCCAAACGCGCCCGCGAAAAGCATCGCGCCGTAAACTGGCTCGCGCTGTTCCAGGGCACCTGCCTCGTCCTCCTCGAAGCAGCAGGCTTCGCTGTGAGCACGCTGCTGCTGGTCCTCGGTCTGCCGCTTTTCGTTTTTCTACTCATCGCCGGCTGGGACCTCACGGCGCTGTTCGCGCAGCTCGGCAACCTCGCCGATCACTACCGCACTGCCGAGCCGATCGCGCGGCACCTCTTCGCGCAGGACCTCCAGATCGCCTTCCTCAGCTCCGCTGGCGGGCTCGCGCTGCTGCGGCTGCCAAGCTTCCTGCGCCGCCTCGACCGCCGCCTTTGCCGCCAAAACAACGAGGGATATCCCCGCCATGGATAGACTGAACCTCCCGCTTCGCCAGCTAGGCCCGAAACTCCTCGCCGTAGCGGTGCTTGTTGCCGCGCTGCTGTGGGGCGCATGGCTTACCCAGCAGGTCACCAGCTCCCCCAAGCAGCGGATCGTCACTGTCCGGCTCGCCGAGACCATCGGCACATTCGTTGAGGAGGCCGCGCGCGCCGATGCCGATCCGGCGGTCGTCCAGGCTGCGAGCCTTGCCTATCTCAAGGCCGCCGAGGCAGCAGTCGCAGACATGGGCCGCGACGGCCGCGTGGTGCTCGTCGCCGAGGCAGTGCTCGCCGGGGCAGCCGAAGATGCGACCCCCGAACTCGAACGGCGCATTGCGGACGAGCTCGCCGGGGAGAAGCAGCCATGAGCCTGCCCCGCTCGCTACGCCGTCCGCTGCTGCTTTCGGGCCTCGTCCTGCTGCCGCTCGCCTGGGCGCCGCTCGATGCCTTCAGCAAGGACCACGCCTTTCTCATCAATGCGAGCCCGAGCCTCCCCAACTGGGCGTTCTGGCTCGACAAGAAGGCAGCGATCCAGCGCGGCAGCCTTATTTTCTTCGAGCCGCCGCGAAGCGAACTCGTCGAAAGACATTTCGGTGAAGGGCCGCAGATGTTCGGCAAGCGCGTGCTGGGCATGCCGGGCGATGTCGTGCGCCATGAGGGCGACGCGGTCTTCATCAACGGCAGGAAGGTTGCGAGCCTGCTCAAGGTCACGCGCCTCGGCGTTCCGCTCACGCGGGGCCCCGAAGGCGTGATCCCCGAGGGTTGCTACTATACCGGCACCAGCCATCCACGCGGGCTCGACAGTCGCTACGGCGAAATCGGCTTCGTCTGTCGTGGGCAGATCCTCGGTAGCGGGAGGACGATCCTGTGATGCGCCCCCTCCTTCCGCTTGGCGCCCTTCTCCTCGCCGCGCTTCCTGCGAGCCTGCAGGCACGAGACTATGGCCAGCGCGGCGCGGTGTTTCCGGTGATCGAGCGCGACCTCCTCGAACAGATCCACACGCGCCTAGCGCAGATGGAAAAGTCGGGCGAGACCGCGAAGCTCAACCAGGAATTGAAGCGCCGCACCATAGCGCGGGTCAACCGTCCCGACCCGGTCGCCGGCCTGATCCGCGCGCACGAAAGCCGCAGCTGGCCCTTCGATCCGACGATCACACTCGCCGCCGATATCCGGGAGGCCAAGGGCGAGCTCATCCATGCGGCCGGAACGCGGGTCAATCCGCTCGATAGCGTCGCGCTGCGTGTCCCTCTGCTCTTCCTCGACGGCGACGATCCGGCGCAGATCGCCTGGGCACTCAGGCAAGACCCCAATGCCAAGCTAATCCTCGTCAAAGGCGCGCCGCTTGAGCTGATGAAAGCCCGCCAGCGAAGGTTCTATTTCGACCAGGGCGGAAATCTCACCGAAAAGTTCGGCATCAGGGCCGTGCCCGCCCGGGTGCGCCAGAACGGGCGTGTCCTCGAAGTGAGCGAGATCGCGTTACCGCCCCGAAAGGCCAAGCCATGAGCAGCTTCCGCGCCTTCCTCGTGCTGTTCACGGCAGCGCTTTCGCTCGCCTTTTCTTCGCCTGCCTCAGCCGATGCCGGACCGGGCAAATGCACCGGGCAGTTCGTCAATCCGATCACCGACATCTGCTGGTCGTGCCTGTTCCCGATCTCGATCGGCGGGCTGGAGATCTGGCCGAGCAATCGCCCCGATCCCGACAATCCCGACCTGCCCGTATGCCTGTGCGGTCTGAGGTCCGGGATTGCGATGGGCTTCTGGGAGCCGGTGCGGCTTGCCGATGTCAGCATGAAGCCATGGTGCTTCGTGAACCTCGGCGGCATGAAACTCGATCCGGGCTTCGATATCGGCTTCCGCTCGATCTCGGGTCCATCGGCGGTGGGCGGCGCGAGCCAGTATTATTCGAGCTGGCACGTCCACTGGTACGCCTATCCGCTGATCTACTGGATGGAGATCGTTGCCGATTTCCTGTGCCTCGAGCCCGGCTCGATCGACATCCTCTATATCTCCGAGATCGATCCGCTGTGGCAGGACAGCGAGCTCACGGCGATCATCAACCCCGAGGCCGTGCTCTTCGCCAACCCGCTGGCATTGGCCGCCTGCGCTGCGGATTGCGCCGCATCGACCGCCAACCTCCCGCTCGACGAGATGTTCTGGTGCGCGGGCTGCCAGGGTTCGATGTATCCGATGAACGGCAATGTCTCGGCCAGCATAGGTCACGTCCAGGCCTCGCGGCTCGTGCTCTCGCGCTTCGCCTACAAGCTTCACCGCGAGCTCGTCTCGTGGGGCACGATGGGCTCGAAGGGCCTGTGCGGCAAATACCTCATGCCGGTGATGAGGAAGCAGCAATACCGCTTCCAGGCCACCAACCCCAATCCGGCGACCAAGGGCCGCTACGCCTGCCCGCCCGTCGGTGCCTCGACCACCTTCCAGTCCCCCGGACAGGTCATCCCCGCCATCGGCGAAGACATGGGATACTTGGTCTGGCGCAAGAGGAATTGCTGCGCGCTATGAGAAACGCCTTCCATCTCCTCGTCCTCATCAGCCTGGCAACAGCCGCTGCCTTCGCTGCCGCATCGGCGCAGGATTCTCCGCCCGATCTCGACCTTGCCGAGATCCGCGCCCGCGCGAGCGAGCATGCCCAGGATGCCGAAGCACTCGCGACTTCGGTCAGGACCAGGGCCGACACGCTGGCCGAGGACGCACGAACCACGCAGCAGGCGGCACTCGACAACCGCGCCGCCTATGTGAAGGAAGCGCAGGCGAGTGCCGGCGTCGGTCCGCTCGATCTCGACGGCATGATCCGCAGCGCAGCCGACGCCGAGGTCGCGGCGATGGGCGAAGTACCGCGCTTCATTGCCTTTGCTTCGTTGTCGATGCCCGAGCCTTCCTTGAAGGCGCTGGTCCGCGACGTCACCCGCGCCGGCGGGGTCACCGTGCTGCGCGGCTTCCCGCAAGGCGACAGCGCGGCCTTCAAGAAGCGGCTCGCCGCGATCTGGCGCGATGGCAGCGAGGCCGGCGCGCTCGGGATCGATCCGCGGCTGTTCCGCACTTTCGATATCGCTGTCGCACCGAGCTTCGTGATGGTCGCGAGCGATTTCAGCCCCTGCGACGGGTTCGATTGCACCGACACTTTACCGCCGCACGACCGAATCGCGGGCAATGTCAGCGTCGAGGACGCGCTCGAAACCTTTGCCGATGGCGGCGGCCCGGGCGCGCAGCTTGCCCGCCTCCACCTCGCCCGCCTGAGGGATCAGCGCCCATGAAACACCCGATTAAGCTCGCCGTGACCGCTTTTACGGCGCTCCTCCTCACCGCGAGCGCCGCAGCCCAGCAGCAGGACGCGAAGGCCGACGGCAAGGCCTTTGCCGAGAGCCTGCGCGGCGAGGCCCAGCAGGCGGCACAGCAACAGCCGAACACTGCGACCCTCCCCAACTACGATCGCAACGCGGTCCGGGGGATCGAGACGCTCGCGCAGGATCCCGACCGGATCGAGGGCAATGCGGCGGCAGTGGCGAGCGGCCACCAGGGTTACCGCGCGATGCGCGACAGTGTGGCCAACCGCGCGCGTTTCGATCCGGGCGAGATCGAGGACGTCATTGCGCGCAGCCTCGCGATCAACGAGAGCCCGCTCGACTACACCAGCGGCATGGCGATCGCCGGGGGCCAGGGCTCCTGCGTCCCGCTGCCTCCCGGATCGGGCTCGGCCGGGACCTACACCGCGACCTGCAACACCGGCACTCGGATCGACCAGTCGGCGGGCCAGTGCGCGGTGCCGCTGGCAACGACAGTGAGCCAGCTTCCGCAGTACCACTACCTGTGCAACCGGTTCGGCGACTTCAACGGCTCCGGCGAGCCCGAGTGCGCCGGGTTCGACGGCTATTCCTGCCGCGTGACGGGACGGCGCGACACCTGCCTGCAGTGGAGTTCCTCGGGCGGACGTCCGTGGTGTTCCGAGCCGGGCGACCCGATCACCGAATTGACCTGCGACGAGCAAGTCCCGGGGCAGACACCCTACATGGTCACTACTGCGACCACGGTCACGACGACCCCCGACGAGAGCCAGTGCTCAGGCTTTGCCGACAATGGCGACTGCACGCTCGATACCGAGATCTGCACCGATGCCGATCCGCAGACCCGAATCGTGAACGGCGTCTCGGTCACACGACCGTGCTGGGAATGGCAGCGCAGCTACACCTGTACCTCGCGCGAAACGGCGACCGACTGCTCGGACATCGAAAGCCAGGGCACCTGCCGTTTCTTGCGCGAGGAATGTCTCACCGATGAGGTCCCATGCGAGACCTGGGAGCGCATCTACGAATGCCCACTCCCGGCAACAGACAGCACCACGCAGTATGTCTGCGACGGCGATGTCTATTGCATCGATGGCAGCTGCGAGACGATCGAGCGCACCGCGAACGACGAGTTCAAGGATGCCGCGGTCGCATTGCATGCAATGGACGAAGCGCGCGGACAGTTCGACCCGAATACGCTGACGCTGTTCCGCGGCACGCGCAACACCTGCTCGTCCAAGGTCTTCGGCGTGCTCAATTGTTGCAAGGGCAAGGGCTTTCCGCTCATTCCGGGCATCAGCCTTCTGGTCGCGCTTGGCTGTGATCGCGAGGAAGTGCTGCTCCACCAGCGCGATGCGCAGGGGCTGTGCGCCTATGTCGGGACCTACTGTTCGGACAAGTTCCTCGGCGTCTGCCTGACCAAGAAGAAGGTCTATTGCTGCTTCGAGAGCAAGCTCTCGCGGATCCTGCAGGAGCAGGGCCGCAAGCAGCTTCCCAAGCCCTGGGACAAGCCCAAGGAAGAACAGTGCGAGGGGTTCACCCTCGACGAGTTCGCCCGGCTCGATTTGAGCCGGATGGATTTCAGCGAGGTCTATGCCGAGTTCACCGATGCCGCGCGGCTGCCCGACGAACTCGAGACCAGCATCCTCATCCAGCAGAAGATCGACGACTATTACGCAAGGGCGGCCAATGACCCATCTCTATCTCCTCACCGCGCTTGCGCTTGGCTTCGCTGCGCTCCCCGCCGCTCCGGCCCTGGCCCAGGAAAGGCAGGAAACTGCATCGACCACCGCGGCTGACGCGCTCTACTGCGAAGAGCGCAGGCTCGGCTACTGGTTCTACTGCGTCAAACCTGTGCCCGCGGAGGAACCGCAAGCGCCTGAAATCGAGCCGGTCGCGGCGACGCAGGAACTCGATGCGATCACCGCCGAGCTACGCGAGTTGAAGGCCCGCGCGATCGTCTATCCCACCGAAGCGAATGTGGCGGCCTATATCCGCCTCCAGCGCGCGCAGCTCGATCGCGCCTCGCTCTTCTCCGATGTCTGGCAGCGCGCGATCTGGCAGGACCCCGAACTCGACTACACGCTCGAGCGGCCGGTCGGCGCGCTCGCAAAGAAACAGTGGCAGGATGCCCGCAGCGCCGAGCGCGACAGCGTGATGGCGCGGCTCTCGCAGCGCTACGGCCTGTTCTATTTCTACAGCTCGACCTGCGCACCCTGCGAAGTGATGAGCCCGATCGTCAAGGGCGTCGCCGAGCGCTGGCGCATCACCGTGCGCGCGATCTCGACCGATGGCGGACCCTCGCGCCATTTCCCGGACTACAAGGTCGAGACCAACCAGCGCGCCAGGCTCGGCCTCGAAGGCAAGGCCACGCCGGCGCTCGTGCTGTGGGACAGCGTGACCAAGCGACCGATCCCGATCGGTTACGGCGTGCTCTCGGCCGACGAACTCCAGGACCGCATCTACCTCCTCACCTCGAAGGAAGCCGGACATGATTACTAGCATTCGCAATGCGGCGCTGACCCTCGCCGCCGCCAGCATGATCGCTTCCCCGCTTGCCGCCAACGTTGGCGACAGCATGGACCGCTTCATGGACGACATGGGCGCGGCGGCCAATGTCACGGGTCCGACCGCCTTCGAAGGCCAGTCGGCAGGCTATTACAGCCTCGGCAATGTCTGGACGCGCTTCCCCCAGAAGACGACTAGCATCGCCAATCTCCAGCTGCCGCGTGCCCGCGCTGGTTGCGGCGGTATCGATATCTTCGCCGGGTCCTTCTCCTTCATCAACGCAAGCGAGATGGTCGCGCTTCTGAAGGCGGTCGCGAACAACGCGGTCGGGTTCGCCTTCAGCCTCGCGATCGATACCGTTTGCCCCGAGTGCAACAAGATCATGCAGGAGTTCAGCCAGAAGGCGCAACTCATGAACAACCTCTCGATCAACTCCTGCGAAATGGCGCAGGGGCTGGTCGGCGGCCTGTGGCCCAAGGGTGATTTGGCCGACAAGGCGATCTGCGAAGCAATCGGCAATTCGGAAGGCATCTTCACCGACTATGCCGCGGCCAAGCACGGCTGCGGCACGCGCGGGCAGCGCGCCTCGACCAATGAAGGCGCCGGTGCCGATTACGCCGACGTCAATCCCGGCGTAGCCCGCAACTACACCTGGCACGTCCTCAAGAAGAGCGCCTTTTTCAACCCCGGTGGCACTTTCGACCGCGAGCTTGCCGAATACGCCATGACGCTCATCGGCACGGTGATCTACGTGCCGCCCAAGGACGATGAGGCAGGCAAGTTCGTGCCATTTGCAGGCGATGCGTCGTCCACCCTGGTGAGCGCGCTGCTCGACGGGACGCAGGGCCAGACGGTCAGGGTGTTCCGCTGCGACGAGACCGATCTTTGCCTCAATCCGACCTTCGAACAGATGAGCCTTGCCAACGCCAAGGCGATCCGCCCGCGCGTCGCGCTGCTGATCGGCAACATGGTCGATGCGATCCGCGCCGACACCGCGATCGGCAATGCCGAGAAGGAACTGCTGCAAGTAGCCTCGGTCCCCTTGTACAAGATCCTCACCGTCCAGGCCGCCTATGGGCGCGGCATGCCGACCGATGATCGCGACACGCTCGCCGAGATCGCCAGCATCGACCTCCTCTATGCGATCCTCGACCGGATCGTGTCCGAAGCCGGGCGCTCGATGGCAAGCTTCATCGCCGCCGACGAAGCCAAGCTCGCGATCTGGCGCGGCCAGGTCGCCGAGGTTCGCACTGGCCTCGTCCAGCGGCAGGCGACCGGACAGGCCAAGGTCTCGGCGATCATGCAGATCATCGAGAAGACCGCGATGATCGAGAACGCGCTCGCCGCCTCGATGTCGCCTTCGATGTCCGCCGCGCTCGACTGGTCGCGTGGACTGCAGTCGCGCTCGATCGTCCCCTGAGGCGCGCATGGTCGAGATCTTCACCACCGGCGGCGGCGAGTACATCGTCAATGTCCTCAACGCCGTCGCCGCATGGACCGGTGCGGGCGGCTACAAAAGCCTGATCCAGGTCGCGCTGGTAATGGGGTTCGCGCTTGCGGTGATCGTGGTGGCGTTCAACCAGGACTGGCGAGCGTGGCTCAACTGGTTCCTCGGCGCGACGCTCATCTACATGTGCCTGATGGTGCCGCGCATGGATGTGCAGGTCACCGATCGCGTCAATCCGAGCCTTGCTCCGGCCACTGTTGCGAACGTCCCGCTGGGCCTCGCGCTGATGGCAAGCTTCACCAGCCAGGCTGGAGACTACCTCACGCGCTCGGCCGAGACCGTGTTCGGGCTTCCCGACGATCTCAATTATTCGAAGAACGGCATGATCTACGGCGCGCGCCTGCTCGAAGCGACACGCTCGCTGCGCATCGCCGATCCTGAGTTCGCCGCCAATTTCGACGAACACGTTCGCCAATGCGTTTTCTACGATCTGCTGCTCGGTCGCTACTCGATGAAGGAATTTTCCGAGAGCAATGACATCTGGGCGACCATTGCGCCCGGGAGCGCGGCACGCGCGCAGAAGTTCCTCACCCGCGAAGCCGATGACAGGGTTTCCGCCTCGATCGTCACCTGCCGCGAGGCCTACACCGCGCTCTCGAACCAGTGGGCGGGGATGATCGACGACATGACGCTCGTTGCCGGCCGCCAGCTCTACCCTAAGCAAACCGAAGCGCTCGCCAAGGCCAAGCTCATCGCCGATCTGCCGGTGGCTTACCAATATCTTACCGGGGTCTCGAAGGACGCGAGCAGCATTTTTCGCCAGGTCTTGACCATCAACGCGATGAACCAGGCAATGCACGGCTTTGCCGGAGCAAGCGGCGCATCGAGCGTCGATGTATTCGCGCAGACCCGCGCCGATATCCAGACCGAGCGAACGTATTCCTCGATCGCGCACAATGCGATGAAATGGGTGCCGATCCTCAATGTCGTGCTGACCGTGGTCTTCTACGCGCTTTTCCCGGTACTCTTCCCGCTGTTCCTGATGCCGCGGACCGGTCCGATCGCGCTGCGCGGCTATGTCACGGGCTTCTTCTACCTCGCCGCCTGGGGGCCGCTGTTCGTCATCCTCCACATGATCCTGATGCTTAAAGGCGCGGGCGATGTCGCCGCTGCGGGCGGTGCAAGCGGGCTCACGCTCGCGACCTTCTCCGGCATGACCGACGTCAACAATGATATCGGTATCCTTGCCGGCTATCTTGTCGCCTCGATCCCCTTCCTTGCGGGCGGCGTCGCGCGCGGGGCCATGGCGATCTCTGGACAGGCGACAAGCTACCTCAATCCGAGCCAGAACGCGGCCGAGGAAGCCGCACGCGAGGCGAGCACGGGCAATCTCTCGCTTGGCAACACCAGCCTTGAGAACTCGAACGTCTTCTCGCGCCAGTTTGCCCAGGCGAGCCTTGCACCAAACATCGCCTATGGCGCAGCGCAGTCGCGCGGCTTTGCCGACAACGGCACGCAAACGACCAGCTTCCCGCAAGCCGAGTTCGCGACCGTGCCGACCTCGAGCTACCCATTTACACCGACGCTTGGGCAGGACTTCTCGAGCAGGCTCGCGACCATGGCGAGCCAGAGCCGCGGCCAAAGCGAGACCTTTTCCAACCTTGCCCAGCAATCGACCAGCTCGGCGGTCACCCGCTTCAGCGAACTGCGCGATGCCTACACCCGCTCGCGCTCGAACGAGAGTGTCAGTGGGGTCTCGACCAGCGACAGCATCGGCAGCGCCTTCAGCGAAGTCGACAACGCTTCGAAGACACTCCAGCAGCAATTCGGGCTGTCGCGCCGTGCCGCCGACGACATCACCGTCTCGTGGTTCTTGAATGGGGATGCCGGTCTTGGGGTCAAAGGAGAACGAGGTTCGGTCAAGGGTACCCTTGGGTTGAAAGGTGGCCGGAACCAGACCTGGACTGACAGTGATATCGGGATCGCCTCCGAGGACCGCTCACGCATCATGGGTGCGCTGCGTCAGATCTCGGACAGTCGCAGCTGGTCGAGCACGCGCGAGGGTTTCCTGCGCGAGACGAGCTCAAGCTCCGAAGCGCTGGTTTCGAGCAGTTCGGCCGGCATCACCACGTCGATCACCGAAGCGCAGAGCTATACCCGCGAAGCACGCCGCGCCGAGGAAATCGCCAGCCGCCTTGAGAACCAGGCAAGCTGGTACGAAAGTGCCAATGTCGCAGGCACGCTCAATCTCAGCCAGGCCTATCGCGAATGGGGCATGGCCGAGATCGACGCCAATCGGGATTACTACGGGCCAGTGCGCTTCGACGACATCGACTTCCAGATGAGTGCGCGAGGCCAGCAGCTCCAGGTGCGGTTCGTCGAAAGCTATGCGGACCAGCTCAACGCCGATATCGCGGACGACCTGGTTCTGCCGCCCTTTGCGCCCGTCGCTCGACCCGCGGTGGAGAGCGCAGATGGTGTCCGGGGATCGGTACGGCTTGGCGGGGTACAAGGAAGCCTAGGTGAACCTTCTAGCGAGCGCGAGGAAATCGCCCGAGATGTCGATCGGGTCCAGCAACAAGGGGAACGGCGGGTCGGGACCGTGAAAGGATACCTCGACGGCAAGACCCGCGATGCCAAGGGAGCCTCGGCCGAAGCGGCCGACGATGTGAAGGAATGGTAGCTCAGATCATACCATCGTAGATGATCACATAGATCACAAAGGCGAGGAAAAGGACGCTGAACAGGATCAAGCCAACCTTGCCCCACGGATCTGCCCAGGTCTTCTTCCAGGTGTAGGAAGTAAGTCGGTTCTCGGCGATGGCCCGGTCGACTTCGCGAAAGCCTTCCCAGTCCTGCTTGCCGCCGGTGGGAGTATTGTCTGGATCGCTCATTGCTCATTCTCCTTCAGGAGCAAACCTGCACCCTCCCCTCTGGGCTGCCACTCGCGTTGCCGCGAAAATAGCTGAAAACCATTGGGAAAGCGAGCACGGTGTCTTGGCTTGAAGGTCCAGAAATGAAAGAAGGCGGAATGTCCAGGAAGGCGCCCCGCGATAATCTTGTCGAATTCCGGACCCGACGTGACCGGGGCACGGGAGCCGGACGCAGAAGCCTCGTTCTTCTTGGAGCTGGCGGTCTGCTCGTCGGCATTCTTGGAGGCCTGGTGGGTATTTATTGGCCATTTGGATCGGCGAGCGCCGAAGCGCGAACCACACACAGCTTTTCGGTTTGCGGCATGGTCAGGCGGACGTGCGTTGTAGATGGCGACACGATCTGGCTCGAAGGCGTGAAGATCAGGATCGCGGATATCGACACGCCGGAGATCTCGCAGCCCAGATGCGATAACGAATACGCCCTCGGCATCAAGGCACGCGACCGGCTCGTTGCATTGCTCAATGAAGGTGAATTCACTCTCTGGCCCATCGGCGATCGCGACGAAGATCAGTACGGTCGCAAATTGCGTGTTGTCATCCGCCAGGGTCGTTCGATTGGCGACCAGCTGGTTGCGGAAGGATTGGCACGAACCTGGACCGGCAGAAAGGAGCCATGGTGCTGATGCGCGACTGGCGAAGCGATGAAGAGCGGGCACGTGACGATGCCAACGCGTGGAAACTCGAACTTGAGGCTGTGCTGATCGGCGCTGGCCTGCTTCTGATCTATGCCACCACGTTCGGCTCGCTGTTTTGACCCTCACCCGCGACCAGGAACTGTGGGGCATGGCACTGTGGGTCGAAAAGCAACACGGCAAGAACGGCGCTGCCTTCATTGACGACAAGATCGGGCAATTGAGCCGCGCGAAGGACAACCAGGGGGTTGCACTTTGGCAGGACGTGGCCCGCCGGTTGGAGCAGCTGACACTGCGCCGCCGTCCTTCATGACCAGCGGCCTGTCGAAAGAATCGAGATAGGCTTCGAGCCTTTCGATGGTTCTGCGGCGCGGCCTGCGCCCCATCCGGAGGTCGAGTACGAATCGCGGATCGCCAACCGCGCGCCGTCCAAAGCGCGTTGCCGAAATATGATGATCTTTCAGATGCTTTTCGATCCGTTCTAGCAAGGTCATGTCCCATTCGCTCCGACTCGCAAATCCCTTGTGTTCTTGTTATGTTCTTAGTAGGATGGCATCCGCGAGTCTAGGAAAATTCCTACGATCAAGATTCGAAGGACAGGCGAAATGGAACATGTGAGGGAAGAGCTCGACCGGCTGATCCTCAAAGGCGGATATGGCTACGCTTCGATATCGCGGCTGCTCGGCCGCAACCCTGCCTATGTGCAGCAATTCATCAAGCGCGGCTCACCGCGAAAGCTTGATGATGAGGACCGAAAGACGCTTGCCTGCTTCTTTGGCGTCGACGAGCAATTACTTGGTGGTCCCGCCAATCCGGTCACCGACGGAATGGTCGAGATCCCCGTTCTCGATGTCGAGGCATCAGCTGGCTTCGGCGCGGTGGCTGCCAGTGAGACTGCACACACCCGGTTTGGGTTCGACGAGCGCTGGCTGCGGCATCTGACGTCCGCGAAGAGCGCGAGCCTGTCTATCGTTGGGGTCAAAGGTGACTCTATGGAACCCACTCTGAGCGATGGTGACGAGGTTCTGGTCGATGCATCAGATCATGGCTCGCGGCTGCGCGATGGGATCTACGTCCTTCGCTCTGATGATGCTCTCGTCGTGAAGCGGATTGCGATCAAGCCAGGTGGCCGGCAGATCACCATTGCCAGTGACAATCCGGCCTACCCGACCTGGCACGACATGGATCGATCTGAGGTGCACGTAGTGGGCCGCGTCATCTGGTTTGGCCGAGCATTGTAGCGGCAAGACGGGGCCTCTTGCGGGCTTTTGGAGCATAGCAAGCGGACATCATGGAAGCAGTTCGTTTGGGGGCATCCACAAGTTTTCCGCCACCGCTGTTTGGTCATCTCTTTTCTGGAGATATCAAGGCTATTGATTCCCCCAAAGAATTCGAAGGCCGGACCCAAATAAGCGATGCAGTTGGCAATAGTCATAAGTACTGACTCAATCGCGACGCGTTTTTCCGTGCTGGTCAAGCTATGCGAACGGCAGTCTACTGCAGCCTCGACATGATTAACGCTCTCGCCCTCAATCTCATCGCTACCGTCATGAACTGGGACAATGAGCGCGCTACCGCCGAATATGCGTGGCTACGGCTTATGTCGTCGATGAAGTATGATGGCTACTCGGACTTCCGCGCCGGCGTGAGGTTTCTCGAGAGCCTTGTATCCTGGCTGCGACAGTTCGAGCAGCAAGACCGAGAGGCAGCGTACGCTTTCGTACAGGAGCGGATGGTATATATCTCGACCGCCGAGATGCAGCGCATAATCGAGAACTTCATCCCTGAGACCGTGACGCCATACTTGCGCAAGGCTGTGGCCGCCGAGCTTGGAATCAAACCATACGAGGTGTGGCGGACGCAGGCCGGCGCCAAGGCCTTTCTTGAGCATCAGCGCCGTTGCCTCTTTGTGGGGCTGAGCGACGGGAGCCGCATCGACGTACTTCGGCGCGCGAACTCAGGCCGACTGTCGCGGGAGCAGGTCGTACCGATGCTGAACGTCGACAACGAGAAATGGAAGGGCCTTGGCAAGGATCTTCGCGGTGAACTTGGCGACGACGCCCGCTTCCAGGATGTCTACCTCATCGACGATTTCACTGCTTCAGGAACGACCTTCATCCGCTTCCCGGATGGCGAGCCGAAGGGCAAGCTCGCGAAGTTCGAGCAAAACGCCCAAGAGGCGCGCAAGGCGCTGAAGGACGATTTCCCGCTCGCTGACGGCTATACGTTGCATATCCACCACTACGTCTCGACCGCTCAGGCCTGCCAAGCGCTGGAAGGGCGCGTCGCCGAGGCAGGTGAGAAGCTGACAGACCCCAGCTTCGGCGAAGCCCACATTACGGAAGGAATGCGGTTACCTGCCGTTCTTCCGATCGGGACGAGTGGCACAGAAGACGCCATGGTCGCCGTCGCCCCGTCGGACGAACCCTATTTCGGCCTCTGCGGAACCTACTACGACCACAACCTCTTTGAGCGGCTCGAGAAGCACTGCAAGGAGGCAGGACAAGTTGACATGAGGTATGGCTACGCAAATTGCGCTTTACCGCTGGTTCTCGAGCACAACACGCCCAACAATTCAATTCCGATCCTCTGGGCGGAGACTCAGGGCAAGCTCGGCCACCCGATGCGCCCCCTGTTTCGACGGCGCGATAGACACGGATAACGACGATGGCGAACCCCTTTCTGCGCCGCGCGACCGAATACGTCCGTGATGACGCCTCATTCCTGTCAATCGTGAGCCCCACACCGCTCACAACTTTTCTCGCGAAGAGCCAGCACAAGGACGACGTGTTCGAAGTGCCGGTGCGTATCATCGGGTCGCCTGGTAGCGGCAAGACCATGCTGGCGACTCTCGCTGAATTTAAGATGGTCGAGGCAATTCTCAAGGACCTGTCCAACCCCACCAACCGCACACTTGCCGCTGCGCTAGCGAAGGCGGGCTTTCTCGAGTCCGAGGTTCCTCGGGTCGCCGCCGTCCGGGTGCCTATGGAGTCCGAATATCGCGAATTTTGGGAGTTGCCCTACGAGCCGGCGGTTAGGACCAAGCTCGCCTTCTGGCTCGTCCAGGCGCGGGCGATGCTCGGTCTTATCAGGAACCTCACGGCAAACAGGACGCGCGGCCTGGACGGCATCCGGTTCGTGCCTCGCGCCGACTACGAGGCACATCTTGAGCAGATCGGCGGCCTTACCGCCGAAGGAGTGCGCGACAGGGCGCTCGCCGTCCAGCGCGCTATCTACTCCATCGGAGCCGGCCTGCGTCCGCCGAAACTCGCTGACCTACCGGAGGACGCGACTGCCCCCTACGCGCCGTTCGACGCGATCCAGCGCGTTAGCATCGACTGGCGGGGCAAAGAAATCGACGTCAGCCCCCTCGTAATGCTCGACGACGTTCACGCGCTGCATCACGATCAGCTCGAGGCAATGTTCGAAACGCTGTCGCACCGCGAGATGCGTTTCGGCCGTTGGATGATGATGCGCCTCGACGCGCTTAGCCCCGGTGCCGTCCTTCGCTCTCCCGGCGCCCAACCGTCGCACGGCCGCACGACCGGACGCGACTTTGTTGATATCCGCATGCAGGTCAACGAAGAAGGAAAGAAGGGTGCCGCTCGCTCGCAATTCCGCACTATGGCGAAAGACATGGCCAAGCGCTACCTTCCGTTGGTCGAGACACTACGCAACAGAGGCGCGACCGACATCGAGCGGCTGCTCCCCTCCGAACCTCCCACTGTGTCCGCAGGCCAACTTCGCACGTTCGCCGAAAAAGTCGACCGGGAGCAGAGTAAGCTAGGCGTCAGTTCGGTGAGACGGGCAGAGATCGACCAGCTCGTCGCAGACTTCCTCGGTCGCTCGGCCTCCTACGACAACGGACCCGAAGTTGCGCTCGCGATGGTCCGCATCCTGATGCATCGATACGCTGTCCGCATCGCCCGGGCGGCGCCTTCGCTATTCGAAGAATTCGACCCCGACCCAAAGACCCCTCTAAAGGCCGATGCCGATGTCGCGCACGGCGCAAGGCTACACCTGCACCACGAGCTCGGCCGCCCATTCCACTTCGGAATCGACGATATCTGCGACGCTAGCAACGAGAACGCCGAGGTTTTCCTGCAATACGCCGGCGAACTCGTGGCCAACATCGAGACCCGCGCAATCCGAAACGAGGAGTTGCCCCTCCCCTCAAGGGTTCAACAAAAGGTCCTTTCCGGCAAGGCACGCAAGATCATGGAAGGCTGGGCGTTCCCACAGGCCACCCGCGTGCGCTCTCTCGTCGATACGATCGCCAAGGATTGCTTGGCGGAGTCTCAACTACCAAACGCACCGCTTGGTGCCGGAGCCAACGCAGTGGCAATTCTTGAAGAGGAGATGCAGACCCTTCCTCTAGACGACGAACTGGGCGCAGTACTCAAGCACGCCATCGCCAACGGCGCCATAACAATCGAGCGGGAATACGGCCAAGGCGGAAAGCTTTGGGCGCTAATCGAATTGACCGGGACTGTCAGTCTCGTACACGGGCTGACCTATAATCGAGGGGGGTTCTTGCCGAAGCGAGTTGGCTACCTTCGCGAGGCCGCAGGCCTTACCGATGCGTGACCACTGGACCAACTGCATAACTAACTTCGACGATGATGTTGGCGTCTTTGTCGCCGACTATTTCGCCGACGAGAGCCGAAAGGTGCTACTGGTCGCGGCAGCAGGATTCGACCCGCGCTCGCGGCGTGTATCCAAGTTGCTCGCCGACACTCTGGGCGATCGCCTTAGCGCCTATTACATCCGCGAAGAGAGGCCAGGCGCCTCTGAAGAACTCATCACTCGCGCCGAGGCGAACGAGGCCGCTTTAAGGGAGATCGTGCCGGACTCGATGGTCTTTACGATACCTGTGTTCGCCGACGATGGCGCGCCGGTCGGAGGCGCGCGCTTGGTGACCATGATGGCGGAGAACCCGGTCGCCGAAGGTGTCACTGATGTTATCCTCGACCTCAGCGCACTATCGATCGGTGTAGGCTTCCCGGCGGCCAAGCTGCTCCTACTCGACTGCGAGGAGGGGAAGACCAGGACCTTCCACCTAATGATCGTCTCGAACCCCGAGTTAGACGACCGGATCACAAGCGTTCCCTCGGACCGGATCAGCCCGGTAAAGGGCTACGCGCCCGAAGTCGGCCTCAGCACCCTCGACGTGGCGCAAGTATGGATCCCGCAACTCGCACGCGGCCGCGCCTCCACCCTAACCCAAATCGATGCAGCCAGCGAGCGGTGGTATAAGATCTGTCCGGTCCTGCCATTCCCGTCACGCAATCCCCGCCGCGCAGACGATCTGCTCACCGAGTATCAGAACGAGCTCGCCAACGAATGGGAAATTGATCCCCGCGACATCGTGTACGCGTCGGAGCGCAACCCGCTCGACTGTTACCGCACGCTGTCAATGCTCAAGGAGCGGTTCGACCGGACGATGGAGGGAACTTACGAACCGCGCATGGTACTCTCTCCGATTGGCAGCAAAGTGCTCGCAGCCGGCGCGATGATGGCCGCGATCGAGCACGAGATGGCGGTCCAGTATGTCGAGACCGAGAGCTATAACTTCGCAAACGCGGAACCGTCTCCTGACGACCCGGCAGATATGATGGTCCACCTTGTTCTGTCAGGTCCGCTCTACGAAGGCTATTTGGCCAGAGAGGCCGGCGAGTGAACACGCCCATCTTCACCGAGAAACTCGACGCTCTAACGGCCACGCTCGACCTCATGGCCTCGTACGACGTCGGCGGCATCGCTACGGCGCTTGCGCGGGGATGCGACCGCCACGCGCTGGCGATAGGCTCGGGTGGGTCGGCCATCGCGGCGGAGTACTTGCTGCGTTGCCGTGACACGCTCGGCCTCGGACCGACTACCGTCGCAACTCCGATGCAAGGTGTCCTCGACCATCATCGACTTGACGCAACGGACGCTTGGATTTTCAGCGCTGGAGGCGACAATCCCGACGCATGTGCCATCGCTCAGGCGCTAACCGACCGGGAGGCCGCGACCATCAACCTTATTACACGTAACCCCCATGGTGCCGCCGCGGCCATAGTCACGCGGAGTGGTGGGACGGTCCACGCCTTACCCGTTGCCGACGCGAAGGATGGCTACCTCGCGACACATTCGGTCTTCGCCATGACTACAGCACTGCTGCTCGCAAGTCATTTTGTGTCGCGCGAACCTGACACAGTAAACGAGGCCTTGGGAAGAGTCGCCAGTCTGCTCCTTGCTTCGCGGGACGCTGGCAACCGGGACCTGCTTGTAAAGCGCTGGACACCGATCCGTGCGACCGACACAATAATCATTACCGCAGACTCGTCGCTTCGTCCGGTCGCCAGCCTCCTCGATACTTCCCTCTGGGAAGCTTCACTTTGTCAGGTCCAAACCACCGACTTCCGCAACTTCGCCCACGGACGGCACGCGTGGCTGCACCACCGCCCCGATAGTACCATCGTGCTTGCGCTCACCGCGATGAACTCCCGGATCGCATGGTCAGCCATCGAAACCGTCCTGCCCAAGAATGTCCGGCGCAACGTGCTCGACTACAATGCAGGTGGACGTCTCGACAACTTGCTCGGAATCGTCGACGGCCTGTCGCATATTGAGGCGATTGGCGAGGTTCTAGGTGTCGATCCTGGAAAACCGGGCCTGGGCGATTTCGGACGGGCGATCTACGACGACCGTTCGCTGGAGGTGACGGCGATGGAGCTCCGGCCGCGCATCCGACACAAGCTAGCCGCGATTGCCAAGGCGGATAGACCGATGGCCGACGAACCAGGCCTCGTAGCCATCGGTCACCATCACCTTGAGACGCTCGCCGCCGCAACAGTCGGTGGCGCTGTGTTTGACTACGACGGCACAATTGTCACAACCGAGGGACGGTTCAGTCCACCGTCACAGGAGATCCTCGACGAGCTGATCCGCCTGCACCGCGCCGGCGTTTGCCTTGGTATCGCAACCGGACGTGGCGGGTCAGCCGGCGAAGATTTGAGGAAGGTCCTGCCACCAGACGTGCTCTCGTCACTGCTAGTCGGCTATTACAACGGAGGACACCTGCGGACCGCGGACATCGACATCAAGGGTGACCCGCCCAGACAAAATCCAGCTATCGCCGCAACGGCGGCGTGGCTGGACGAGCGCGACGACCTGTTCGCGAGTAAGGAGTTCAAGTCCGGACCGGTCCAGATCGGCATTGATATGGAGAACTTGCTCCGTCCATTCCGCTTCCCCCTAGACATGGCGGAATGCCCACTGGTCTCGAGCGGCGAGGTCAGGATATCTGGCTCGGGACATAGCTTTGACGTCGTTCCATCGACGTCGTGCAAGTCCGCGATCGTCGACGCTGTACGTCGCAAAATCAATCCGGACGCCGCCGTCCTGTGCTTCGGGGACAGCGGCTCGCGCTTTGGGAACGACTACACACTCCTCGCTCACCCACACGGTATTAGCGTCGGCGAGGTTTGTGGCGCGGCAGACGGTTGCTGGTCGCTGTTTGGCAGAGCGTTGACGGGACCGGATGCCCTTCTCAAGATATTAAGGGCTCTGGTAAAGTGTCCTACGGGTGAGATTCGCCTCGACACCGCCGCGTTGGCTCTCGACACGCCATGACCAAAGGGATACAAAAGGAGAACATGGAAATCGCGACTCAACTACAATATCGATTTGACGTCGCGGGCACCGGACTGACGGTCCTCGACCGCATCTATACGGATGGCGACCTCGCCGACGAAGCGCTCGGAGGGTCGTGCGGCAACGTGCTGCTTTCTCTCGCCATGCTTCACCGAAACGTAGTGCCGGTGATTACGATTGGAGACGACGACGAGGGCCGGCGGCTCGTCGCAGAGTTCGTCGAAGCTGGCGCAATCGTCGATCACATCTATCGCAAGGCCGGTGTGCGTTCACCGATCATCGCTCAGGATGTGGACACCGCTTCCGGCGTCCACGGCTTCAGATTCGTTTGCCCAGACACCTACGAGTCGCTGCCTCAATACGAACCCATAAGCGAGAGCGAGGCCGCATCAGCTTTGCACATCCTCACTCAATGTAGCGTTTTTTACGCTGACCGACTGTCCTCTGGGATAATCCATGCAATGAGAGCAGCTAAGCTCTCAGGCGCTATCGTGTTTTTTGAACCGTCCGATGTCGACCACGACGAGTTGTTCAGAGAAGCGTTGGAACTGACTTCGATCTTGAAATACTCGGTCGACAGGTTGGGCGATCGTCTCGCAGAACTCGAATACGACTGCATACGGATCGTGACCCACGGTGCCGATGGCCTCGAGGTCCACCATGACGGGAGCGCCGTTTGGTGCTCTGCTGTGAGCGCGCCTGCCATCCTTGATACATGCGGTTCGGGCGACATGGTCAGCGTCGGCGTGATTGACTGGATGTTGTCGTCAGGCGTTAGCGCTGAAAGCCTTGATGTAACCTACCTTCTTGAGGGTGTGTTAGCAGGGCAAAGACTTGCAGCCGAGAACTGTGCCTTTGCCGGCGCTCGCGGCCTGTTTAAGCAATGCGGGCCGGCCTACGCTCGCGAAGTGCTGCGGGAATGCCCTGACCGCTACTCGGCCGCCTCCAAGTAGCCCGCGGATTCTAACCGCAGATCCTCGCGGATCTCCATCAGCAATATGCCAAGCATGTTCCTGCCGGAGCCGTTGACCTCGCCCCATAGTCGGTTAACCTCGTTGTCTACGGTCGCAGACTCCACCAGTCTTGCCTCACCCGTCGAAAGAAGCAGGTCCTGCAGGTCAGAATGCTGCGTAAATTTTGCGCGGAGCACCTCGCGCATACGATCGAACTTGGTCTTCGACCAACCGGGGGCGATGTCCCAGTAGTACAGGCCATGAGCCGCCATTGCGAGGAGCGCTGGTGACGGTGCCGCCAAGAGCCATTTGCGAACCTCGGGCTTACGGGCCTTCCCAGCCTGGTAGGCGTGCTCGCTGGTGGCGAAAACTTCGCCTTCGAACTCGATGGGCCGGCGGTAGAGATTGCTAAAGGCACCGTAGGGTTTTTCGCTCGCCCGATAGAAGCGGATTTCATCGATCATTGCGAATGCCTTTCTGTCTTGCAAATTCGCATGATTTCATACATGCAGATTTGCATGGAATCAACCCCTTCTGAATTGAAAGCGCTAAAGCGCCAGATAGCCGCGGCGGCGGCTAGAGAGGGCCTAAGTTATGCAAAAATAGCAAGAATTTGCGGTGTTCATTCCAGCCAAGTCAGTCGCATATGCCGCGGTGAATTTCGCCGCATCAGCCAGAATGTCTTGCAAGTTTGCAGTGCACTCGGATTGTCAGGCCCGTTTGCCACGCCCGACATGCAGAGCGATCGCGGCTGGCGCCAAGTTGAAGCGAGCGCGCGACGCTTGTGGGAAGCAAGCGATCGCGACAGCGACAGAGTATCCCGCCTTCTCGAGGTCATTGGCACTTTCCGTTCAAAGCCTTAGCGAACGTGCGGCGAAGGCCATGCCATGATCGATCAATATGCTTCGCACGCTATAAGTCTTTTCGATGTCGTGTGTTGCGCAAGCCTCTCCTTCCAAGGCCCCTAATAGGATCGCTCGTCGAGTGATGGGGCGACCAATGATGGTGCCTGTTTCTGCTGTTCTATAAGTCGTGAACAAACCGCAGTTTCTGGTTCCCTTAGCCAGACTGTAGAATGACTGATATTGGTGCACGAAGCGGCCGCTCAAATCCCGAAATCCAGCGTCTTGCTCTTGCTCCGGGTCAGCTCCTTCTCGGCCTTGTTAGCCTCTTCCGGTTTCAGCTGATCGACTCCGCTACCTTTCGCTGCAGTAGACTTCACGCTTCCCGTGACCTCGAGGGCCGACGCCTTCTCGCCCTTGTTTCGGGCAACGGCCGCTCCGAGCTTTTCCGCATTGTCGACCACCAGCGTCAGATGGTCGCGAAGCCTCGTGACCGTCACCATGAAGGTCTTCTGGTTCGACAGATTGCGCTCGGAGCTGGTCATCACCGCGATACCGCGATCCGATGTCAGGCCCTGCGCCATGTGCGCGTTGAGCGCATAAGCGAGGTCGATCCGCTTGAGCATCGGATCGTCCCTCTTCAATTCGACCTGGTCGCCCTGGGAGGTTTCGAAGGTGATCTTGCCGCCTGCTATTGCCACCACTCTGGCCTGGTCGGCGTTGAACAGACCGCGCCGGTGATCATTGCGGGTCCAGCGGATCCGGTCGCCTTCGTGGATTTCGAGTTTGCGCGGTTCGAGCAGCGTCAGATTTTCGTCACCCTTCCCCGCTTTGATCCGCGCAGGATCGAACCGGAACCGCTTGCCACGCTTGTCCTCGACCTCCACCAGCCTCCCTTTCCGGTCCTGTCCGAGAACGCGATACTCACCAACGGAAAGGCCGAGAGCCTGCTGCTTCCTGGAGATCTCGAGCACCTGTCCTGCCCGGTAGGCCGGGAGATGCCGTAGCTCTTCCCTGGTCGCGTTCACGCGGTCAAGGACATCAAGCTTCATCATGCCCGGGCCGATCTCGCGATTGGCGAGGAGGCCCTGCTGGACCGCTGCGTTGACCGCGGAACGAATTGCGCGTCCCGAAGCGTAGATCGAAGTACGGGCGCGGGTTTCCTTGTCGAGTGCCAGCCAGGTTTCAGCGGCGACCTGCGCGCCATCGCCCTTGGCCTCGACGGTGTGCGACTTCAGATGGCGAAGTGCGTTGCGCACGTCGCCTGCCTGGGCTGATGCCTGCGCTTCGCGCACGACCGGGTCTCGGGCGCGCAGGTTCGTAGCCATTTCTGCGCGCGCGATCCCTGCCCGCTGAAGCAGTGCGAACGGCTTGCCCGCGTCGACCGCGCCCAGCTGTTTGCGGTCTCCTATAAGGACCAGTCGATGAACGCCTGCGAGATTGGCGAGGCGAACGAGCTTCTCCTTGTCCTCGTTCGAGACCATCGAGTACCAGCACATGATCCTTGAGGCTCGCCTGCGCTTCGGTGCGCAGTGCGACATTGCCCGGATCGCCGAGCAGCTTTGTCCAGCCTCGGAGAAAGCGCGCCAGCGTCTGCGAGCCGATCCCGGTTTCGCGCTCAAGCATCTGGACGAGGGTATTCTGGATCGCAAGGCCGATAACCGGGTGTCCTTCATCGCGCAGCACCTCGGCGACAGGCTTCAAGACACTGCTTTTACCGGCCCCTGCGATGCCCTGGATCGCGATCGTCCGATCCTTTGACGTGAGGATCAGCTCCGCCGCCGCCAATTGCCCCTCATTGAGCCGGAACCCCTGCCCCGTGGCCGCGGCCGCCTGGACAGATGCGGCGGCCTTTTGCGGTTCAATCGCCGGCGAACTGTTGCCCTTTCCGGCGGCGACCTCGGACAAGATCCGTTGTTCGGTCACGACGGCTTCGCGCGATGCAAGCCAGCCCTTGTGCTCGCCCTTGCCCGAAATCAGGTCACCTGAACGCACCAAAGCCCTAGTCCGCTTCTCGACATCGGCAATCGTGGCCGGCAGCCCGAAATCGAGCGCGGCCTTGTAAAGCGCGGTGCGCTCGAACGCTGCTTCGCGCTGCGAGAGGTGGCGAATTGCCGAAGCAACAGCCTGCGCTGCGGCGATAGTCTGGCGGTCCTGCTTTAGCACCGATGGTGGCACCAGGGGATCGGCAGGATCACCTCTCACATGCGCGGCAAAGCGACTGAGCCATGCCCGCCCACGCTCGACCAGCGAGCCGATCCGCGTGGCTTCCATGCTTTGCCCGAGCGCATTTGTCCGTGCGCGATCGACCAGCGGCGTAAGGTCGAGCCCGATCGATTGGGCGGTCTCGCTCCACTGTTTGCCGAGGGTCGCGCGGTCCTCGATTTCCTCCTTGCTCGCGCGGGTATCGAGCGCAGCGATGCGGCCGGCTTCGAGGCCCGGACCGCGCCGCGCCTCGAGCACTTCCTTGCGGCGTGTCGAAAACGCCATGATCTGCTCGCGCGAAATCCCGCGCGCCTCGAAATTGCCGTGCTTGAGCACCGGACCCGGCTCGTAGCCAAGCTTTTCGACGGCGACGCGAAAGCGCGCCATTGCTATCGAGTTGAGCGTGGTATTGAGCTGCCACAGGCGATCGTTCTTGAGCGTTCGCCACTTGCCGTCCTTCCCTTGCGTGACGTTGGCGATGACCGCGTGGAAGTGGAGATTGGGCTCCTGGTTGCGGTTGGTGTCATGCTGGAACAGGCCGACAGCGAGATTGCCTGTCGCCTGAGTGACCATCTTGCCCTTCTCGACTATCCGGGTCTCGGCCGCGTTCTTTTCGGCCCATTGCAGCGCCTCGACGACGGCTTCGCGGTAGGCAGCGATGATCCGTTCGTCCTTCCCGACAAGCGCCAGAAGCGACCAGCTCTTGGGCACAGAGAAGGAGAGATCGGTCCCGGGCCGGTGCGCCTGTCCGGGATTGCCGACGCTGCTGCCGTCGGGCAGCTCGCCGCGCAGCAACGCGTCGAACGCCTTAGCCTCGACCTTGCCCTCAAGACCTAGGCGTTTGGCGCCGCCGCCGATCCATTGACCCGAGCGATCGGCATCGGCGCTGGCGTAGTAATTGTCGGAGGCGAAGTAGCTTGCCGCCGCCGTTGGCGAGCGGACATTGGCGACGGAAAGCATGGGGCAGGATCACCTTTCGTAAGCCCTCCCCCTCATCTGGTCGGCGTCACATTTCGGGATCGTAGTCGCCGAGATCATGGTCGTGGTCGTGATCGCGGTCAGCACCCTTCCTTTGCTTCGCAGCGCCGCCCAGGAGCGATTTCTGCTGCTCCTCCTGCATCTTCTGGTCGGCTTTGCCGCGGGCGTCCTGCGCTCGCTGATGGGTCGCAGGATCGGGAACGTCGGACCGCTTCGACGGTGCAGTTTCCCGCTCCCTGTCACGATCCTCGTCGGTCTTGGAGGCCAAGGGAAGCTCGGACTGGGCGGGCCGAGGTGGGGCAGGAAGCGCGCCCCTTTGTCCTCCATCGCGAGGGCTTCGCGCTTTGGTTTGTTCCGGCAGCGCCTGCTTGGCGCTTGTGGATCGGCGATCTCGGCCTGGTTCCTTTTGCTGGTCCTTGCGGGGCCTCTTTGCGGGACGATTGGACTGATCGTGCTTGTCCATCATCCGGCGCGGATCACCGTCATTGTCGCTCGTTTCGGAAGCTCTGGTTGGCTGTGTCATGGTTCCCGCATCGCCGCTTGCGGACGCTGCCCTTTTTGGCATCTTGGGGATCTCTCGGGCGATGAAACCTTCTGCTACCCGGGGCCAATTTCGAGGCTGCAAGACGACCGGCGCCGCGGGAAATCCTTCAGGAAACTTGATGAAGCCGTGGAGGTTCTTGAGCCTCATCAGCTCGTCGGGAAGCAGCAGCGGGACCACCTGACGCCGCGGCGTAAGACTGACCGCATCGCGGGCGTTGTTGTAGCCGTAGCTGTAGCCTTCCTCCATCTCGCGAACCTCGCGGTGACCGATGACATCGGAACACCAGGTGGCGGTTTCGCGGTCGGCGGTACCGAGGATCAGCTTGGTGCGGGCGAGCGACGACAGGGTCATCGCCATGTTCTCACCGTAAACGTCCTTGAGCTTGGCAAAGGCATGGATGCCTGTCACGATCGCACCCCCGAAATTGCGCGCGGTCTGGAGGCCCTTCTCGAGCGAAGGCAGGCGGTGCAGCGCACCCAATTCGTCGATCAGGAACCACAGTCTGAGGTCCCGCGAACGCTCGCCCGCCATCAGCGTGTTGATCGATGTATCGAGCCACAAGGTGAGCAGCTGCGATAGCACGCTCATGTCGATGTAGCGCGCCGAGAGGAACAGGATCGAGCCGGGTTTTGCCGCCCCGTTTACCCATTCGCGGACCGAAAAGGGCACGCCCTCTTCGGGAAGCATCTGCAGCGCCTTGGCGTTGACGTTGAACACCGCGCGCACCGATTCCGCCATGCGTGCGGCGCTTGGCGTGCTGATCGGTCCCGCCATTGTGTCTTCGAGCAGCTGGTGCAGGTCGGAAAGATCGGCATTCATCAACTCGTGCGCGAGCGCGGCATTGGTGCCCCTTCCAGCCTCGGCGAGCTTGAGGCAGGTCTCGACGAACAGCGTGCGCGCAGCGAGCATCCAGAACTGTTCTGCGCCGCCACCATCATGAGGAACCAGGGACTCCGCCGCCGCATGGAATTCGGCGCGGGTCGTGCAATCGTTGAACACGCTCCATGCCGGACAGCGCGCGTCGAGCGGGTTCAGGATGATGTCGCGTTCGGGCTCGTAGAAGGTCTCGATGAAGGCCCCGGTCAGGTCGAAGATGACCGCGCGCTCGCCCCGTTGCCGGATCTCGTTCGCCAGCTCGGTAAGCACCACCGTCTTGCCCGTCCCGGTCGTGCCGACCAACATCGCGTGGCTCTGCTCGAGCCGCCAGGGCCAGCTGACACGGGCGAGATGGGCGGGAGCATAGAAGCCTGCATCGCGAAGGTAAGTGGAGCCCGCAAGTCGCCATTTCCAGCCCATAGTTTCGCCATATTCGCGCGAACGCGCATCGCGGTTGTGCCGTTCGATCTCGCGCTTCAGTTCGGAGAGGGTTGCCAGCTCCGCGCCGCGTACATGCTTCTTCTGCTTCGAGCGCTCACCGAAGCGCTCGGCGACCCACCAAAAGAGCAGGAAAAGGGGGGCAAGGATCAGTGCGGCAAGCCAGAGCGCGCCGACAGCTGTCGACCGGAAAAGCGTAACTGCCTCGCGCATTGGCGGGTAGTCCGTGACTACCGAAATGGGGAAAGCGACCATGCTGCCATCGGCCAGCTTGAGGTTCACGAGCTTGTCGGGATCGAACTCCATGAAGGCATATGCCGAAGAGTAGACATGCATCCACAGCAGGTAGATCTGGTGGTCGTCGAGCGCCCCGCTCACTTCCCAGTAGAGGAGGCCCACGGCGACCAGAATTGTGACGATCAGCGGCCCCTTGAGACCGGCCGCAAACATGAAACCGAAGTGGCCAAGGAGCTGGCTGCCGCGGGTGAAGTTGACGAGATTATGCTTCATCGTCGCCTCCCTGCGGCCGGGGTGCAACGATCCCGAGGCGCTCCAACCGACGCTGGTAGGCAGCGACCGTTTTCTCGCGCAGATCGGCATGCGGATGGTGCGTAAGCAGGGCGTCGAGCGCGACAGTGATGAAGATATTCTGGCGCACCGGATCGGTCGCCGGAGTCCTCAGGTCGGCTTCGGTCGCGCGGTGCCAGGCTTCAAAGATGCAGTCGCCAATGACGATGCTCGCGCTGACCCTGCGCTCGTCGGATTGTTTCCTGATCCATTCGGCGATCAGGGGCGTGACATAGGTCACGAACCGGTGGTGTCTTTGCATTTTTCCAAGTTCCTTGTGTTCAAAGAACCTGGCTCACCCTTCGAAAGGCAAGTGCCACTCTAGGCCGCCGCCAGGGGTGTAGGAAAACGGAAAATTCACGTCGCTTTTCAGCAGGCTAGACCGATCTGTGCCGACTCGGCACGGACGAGCGAGCAACTGGACCGCATCCGGCACAGAAGATGTCACTAGCGATTTCTGGCAAATTCGCGAAGCAATTCCGCGCCTTCCATTGCAGCACCCGCTGCGTACGGTGTGCTTGTTTTGTTCCCCAATGCGCGACTGTTTCCGGAAACCATGGCGTTTTGCTTTTCGGGGGGTACTGTCTGCCCTACCGATCGATGCGTGAGCAATCGAAGACCGGTCGGTTTTCGTTCCAAGGGCACAATGACAAATCTACCTCGAGACGAGAACCGCACCCCCGGCAAGGCGTCGGCAAAGGAGCGCGTGCGAGGCCAGGGACCGGGGGCTGTCGGTTCCGCCAGCCTCGCGCCGCTACGACCCGGTGCCGAGAGGGAGTGCGTGCGGGACCCACGGACAAGAACGCCGCGCCCGCAGGAGCACCGCTGCAGGCGGTGCGGGATCGAGCGCGTCATAAGTCCCGCTCCGCTTTTCGCCCCAACTCTTCCACCGGCGACCATGAAAATAGGGCAGGAACCGTAACCGGCTCCTGCCCTCGCTTGGTCGTCAGAATTCGTCGAGCATGCCGCCGTGCACAGTATGAACCACCCGGCTCGCCAGATGTGCCGGCAAGGCGTTGTAGTCGCCCTCGTCGAGAGCGAAGTATCCGAGATCGTCGTCTTCCACGACGTGCTGGTCGAAGAAGCTGTGCAAGGCCCGCCGTTCGGCAGTGGCGAGTGCTTCGAAGTAGCTGTTCGAGCCTGATTCAAGATTGCCAAGTGTAGTCATGATTTCCTCCTGATGTCTGTCGGTGAGACGACACGAGGAAGGCGGATGGGCGCGGTGCCGGCGGGTCAGGGATCGCCCCGCACGGGCGACCGCGAAGCGGCGGTGGGGGCAACGATTTTGTTGGACCGAAGCGCGAGCGCAGGGGAGGCAAAATGGTGGGGCCCCGCCGTCCTTGACGCGCCGGTGCCGGGCCCGTCACCCTTGAAAGTCCGTGAGCCAGGCCCCTCCCCCCGCCCGATGAAGAGCGCCCGTGCCAGTCACCTGCAAAAGGACTTTCCTACAGGGCCTTGCCTGTTCCATTTGAACCCGCGGGAGGAACGCAAAGGGGGAGTAAGGATGAACTCCAATGCCATCGAACCGCAGCGCCGTTGCCGCCCTTAGAAAGCTCGAAGCCGACCAGGCAGCCCTCGACCAGCGTAAACAGCAACTCGAAGAGCAGGCCGCGCTTGAACTTGGTCGCGTGATCCTCGGAACAGGTCTCGAGGCTTTCTCGAAGAAGGGATTGTCCAGGGTCGCCGCCGAGTTGGGCAAGCTCGGGGAAGAGGGGGCTCTGCGAAAGCTCGTTTCGTCTGCGCCGTCGTCTTCCCGATCCGGGCAGACGCCATCGGAATAAACATGAGAAAGGGGCCCTGTCCGCTGGGACAGGACCCCTTTCGGATGGAGATCGACGGGAGAGGTCAGTCGATCTCGGGAGCGTCGGTGTTGTCGCCTTCTTCGCCGGAGCCGTTGCCGCGAGAAAGGAAGTCGACCTTGTCGGCGAGGATTTCGGTGCCGTAGCGCGTGACCCCGTCCTTGTCCTCCCACTGGGTGTAGTGGATGCGGCCCTGGACCGATACCAGCTGGCCCTTGGAGCAGTACTGCCCGACGGTCTTGGCGAGGCCGTTGAAGCAGGTCACCCGGTGGAACTCGCTTTCCTTGGCGGTGTAGCCGTTCTCATCCTTGTAGGTCTTGCCGTCCTTGTCGCGTGCGGGGCGATCGGTGACGACGG
>OJGZ01000026.1_pt1 | contig 89661 bp, 85 predicted proteins | sample 1595051 | NCBI WGS metagenome assembly OJGZ01 (sample SAMN05416800, study PRJEB24817) | seawater metagenome | isolation source: Sea water | place: Canada:Atlantic | collected 2013-07 | reverse complement strand
GTATGGCTCAAGTTCTTAAAGCTACCATCTTTATAATTTGGGGACTGTTCTATTTTAGTTAAACGATCGCCGGATGGGTGCTTACCAAACCGCTCTGTGTTTAAGAAAAGAAATGTTCCAACACCAATGGCTATGATGATAATTAGCAGTCCTAGCATTATTTTTTTTATTTTACGCATTGTTAAATTTACATATTCCAAACCACACCTGTTTCCTTTTCTGAAAGTTCCCATAGTCTTTTAGCTACAGCTTTATCTTTAGCATGTTGTTCTAATTTATGGGCTCCAACTGGACCTGTCCAGTTATTTTTACCTGTTGGTCCATAAAAGCCGCTTTGGTCAAGATTTGGCTCAGTTGCACACATTAATTGAGGATATGCACCTTTTTCCGCCGATTGTACCATTGGCGTTAACTTCATTATTTGCCATATAAAACGAGTCATTAAGCTACCGCTGGTTTTAATTAGAGAAGTACTAGAAGCACCTGGATGACAGGCATAGGCTTTCACATTAGTATTGCCTGCTTCTTTTAGTTGATCTTGTAATTCGTAAACACACATGATTTGTGCTAATTTACTTTGGCTATATACACCATTTGGGCTGTAGTTCTTGTCCCAGTTCATATCGTTAAACTGTATGGTTTTAATCCCTAAATTATAACCCATGCTACCTACGGTTACAATTCTCCCTTCGGATTTTTCTATTAATGGATATAACAAAGCTTGCAGCGTGAAATTTCCGTAGTGGTTCGTTCCCATCTGACTTTCCCAACCGTCTACCGTAAGGGTTTGTTTTGGCACCTGGGCAATGGCGGCATTGCAAATTAGTGCATCGATTTGTGAAACGGTATTAAGAACGGCTGATGCTGCTTTTTTTACAGAAGCTTGTTCTGCTAAATCCATTTGTATGTTTGAAACATCTATAGTGTTGCCAAGCTCTTGCTTTAAAGCTACGATGGTATCCTCTGATTTCTTTGGGTTTCGATTAAGCATCACCACTTCTGCTCCTTTTGATAGCAAAATTTTCGCTGCTTCAAACCCTGTTCCGCTTGTAGTTCCTGTTATGACGTATGTTTTACCATTCAGGTCTCCTATTCTATCAGGTGTCCACCCTTTTTTACCAAATTGATTTGTTTTCATTTTGTCTATTTTTTAATGTTTAAAAGAATGAGACAAAGGTAGGAGTGCAAGCGCCTTACCACCTTATACGGATTTTCAAATGTTGTATACTTTTTGGTTTATTAGATTCTTTGTTGTGCATGGTATTATTCCCAAATTTTTCATTTATGCACTAAATATTTTGTTGGCTTTAAAGTATGTAGAATGGCAATTAACGGAAATTGTATCTTTGTAAACTCAAAAAACTTTAATCAAATGGACACTTCAAAATTAACAAATGAAACTGTGAAAGGTGCTATCGATGCACTTCAAGAAAAGGACAACAATAAATGGTTGACGTATTTTACAGATGATGCAAAAATGACCGATGATGGAAACCCGCGGGATTTCCAAAGCTTTTCAGAAAATGCAGTTGGCGAGGAATGGTTTACCGAAATACATCGTGTTGAAAACGACGGTAAAGACGTTTATGGTCATTTAGTGACCAAAAAGTGGGGCGAATTTGATGTATATTTCAAGTTTCATATTAATAATGACCAAAAAGTACACCAGCTTGACATTGGGCAGGTTAGCAAATTAAAAGAGTAACTTCTGGTCGGAATTTTAATCAGTAAATTTGTGTCTGCACAGGACAAAAAACCTTAAAATTATGCACACAGGAAGTCATTACAAATTAAATCAGTTTTTAGTATGGACCAGAAGAAACATCATTTGGCTATTTATCGTAGCCATAATTCCTACGGTGCTTTATGCCGTTTTCGATTTTAAATGGCTCGCCATTCCTTGGCAGCCTGTTGCCCTTGTGGGTACGGCAGCTGCATTTATCGCAGGGTTTAAGAATACACAGACCTATAACCGTTTATGGGAAGCCCGAAAAATCTGGGGTTCAATAATTAATGATAGTAGAACTTGGGGTTTAATGTCAAAAGATTTTGTTGTGAATTTAAAAGGAAGCAATGAAGATCTACCGCCCATTCACAAACGATTAATTTATCGCCATTTTGCTTGGCTTACTGCATTACGATTTCAATTAAGACAACCGCAACCTTGGGAAAATACCAACAAATCATATTTTAAGAAATTCCGAAATCATTACAGCGTACCAGAATGGGAAACAGAATTGGAAGATGTTATGAAACCTTTTTTGTCCGATGATGATTTGAAGTATGTTCTGAAAAAGAAAAACAGGGCAACTCAATTATTAAGCCTTCAATCTGAAGATTTAAAAAACTTGCGGGCACAAAACTTGATCGATGCTTATCCTTATGTTGAAATGGAAGCAATGTTGAAAGAGTTTTTTACCCATCAAGGAAAAGCAGAACGCATTAAAAAGTTTCCTTACCCAAGACAATTTGCCAGTATCAATATGTTCTTCATTGTGCTTTTTGCACTTTTAGTTCCTTTTGGTATGTTGGACGAGTTTGCTAAATTGGGCGACTACGGCGTATGGTTGACCATTCCGTTTAGCGTTGTTGTAGGTTGGGTCTTTACATCGTTGGAACAAGTGGGTGAAAGCACTGAGAATCCGTTTGAAGGTGGCGCAAATGACATTCCAATGGCATCGTTGAGCCGAACCATAGAAATCGATTTAAGGGAAATGCTCGAAGAAACAGATTTGCCGAAGCCTGTGGAAGCTGTTAATGAAATATTGATGTAGTTTCTTTATTTAATCAACCCGACCCTTTTATAAAATTCATTCAGTTGTTTCTTTTCCTCTGGATTATCGATGTGCATGATTTTACAAATCAATCCGTCACTGTTGAAATTCAAAGCCTGTTCACATCGATGTACATGGTCTTCATTCTTATGAGTGAGGTAATCGGTAAAATGCACGACGAACTTTTTATCATCAACTGATTCAATGTAGCTTTTTCCCCATGTTAGATTATCAAGTTTTTTTCTGCCTTCAATCATATTCTGTTTATAGGAATTGCAGATTTCATCAGGTCCAGTCAGAACATCTTCTCCAATATAATATTCACAGTCATGGCTGAGAAGTTTCTTTGTCATTTCAAATTGATCCTTGTCAAGAGTTCTCCCAAATTCAATCGCTACTTTTTCATTTTTTTCCATCAAAGTTGAGTACAACGGTTTTGTATAACCGTCAGTTGCGTTTTTAAAGTTACTTAATTTTTGGATTAAACACCGCCGTAATTGTGGTTATACATTGTTAGCCCCAATTTCTACTTTTTTTCTTTACGCAAAATTTTCTCCATTTTACGACCTTTTGCCAATTCATCAATCAACTTCTCCATACGTCTACATTGTCTATACAATTCAAATTCATCCTCTATTTCTTCAATTCGATAACCACAAACAACTCCGTTAATCATGTATGCATTGGGATGGATTTTTGCTTTTTCAAAAAATGTTCTAAATGTTACTTTCTCTTCTATAAGTGATTGTAATTTATTCTCGTCAAAACCAGTAAACCATTCTATTACTTGATGGAACTCTTCTTTTGTCCTACCATGTTTTTCCAATCTATTCCAGTAAAGAGGGTAAATAGATGCAAAGATCATATTTGCAACTTTTTCATTTTTTTCAGCTGTAACCTTCATTTTTAGTGATTTCATATTGGTGCTAACGGTCGCGTATAACCGCCAGTTATTGTTTTAAAGTTACTTAAATTTTTGGGTTAAGCACAGGCTTTAGTATTTCCGAGTGGATTTGAACGTAGTGGAATCCGCCATAATTACGGTTTTACGTTGTTGGCAATAGTTTGTTTTTTATTCTATTAATCAGATCCAAGAATTTTCTCTTTAGTTCTTTAACACTTGTGCTATAGGTTTCTCTCTGCCGATATAATTAATTAAAACCATTTACTAAATTATTCACTTTCTCCATGGCAAAATAGGCAAAGAACGTTATTGAAATTATTAATAAGAATGAGGCTAGAATCAATAATATTTTCAATGAATTGTTACTGTAATTTTGACCTAATTTGAAGAGGTTAGAAAATTTGTCTTTTTGAAAATATAGTATAAGTAAAATTATAAATGCAACGAATAATATATTTGATATGATTGCAAAAAGCACAGGCGAATTTATATTATTACTCATGAAGGGAAACATTAATTTTTGCCGACGTTAGAGGTATGAGTCGTAGCATGGCCGGTGCGTTGGGATTGAGCGGCTATGACTTATACCTATTGTTGTGTGTTGTGCTTTTCAATCAGATAGTTCTTATCCAGGACTTTCAATAGCAATCATAAACATGGAGAATATAATTATCATCAAAAATGAATTACCAATAATACCAAATTTTACTTTATCAATATTATATTTATTTTCAACTATGCCAGCACCAATACCTACTGCTGATAATCCAAAAATTAATACAATGAATAACCCAAAATAAAGCAAATCATCAGAATATTCAAGATCCGCTATTAGAAAGTATATGAAAATTGCTAGAATTATCAATGCACAATTTATAGCTAAAATCTTATTAGATAGACTCTTCATAATTTTATTATTTTTTAAAATTCCTAGAAGTAAATAGGCATTACACACAACGGTCTCGTATAACCGTCAGTTACGGGTTAATATGCGTTAATTTTCGGTTTAGATACTGTTTTTATTACTCACCCAATTCCTTTAGTTTAGCTTGAGCTTCTTGATTTTCATCTATTTCGATAGCTTTTTTATAGTGTCTAATTGCTTCTGATTTCTTTTTCTGAGATAAATAATAATTACCTAAAGCAACAAAGCTTTTTGATTCATTGGGATAAAAATCGGCATTCATTTCTAAATATGCTAAGGCTTTTTTAGGAAGATTATGACCATCTAACATAAAGAAACCAACGTCATTTAGTAATTGCCATTTCGGTTTTACTTCACGCTTTAAACGAATGCTTAATTTTTTATAATGCGAATAAAATGGTTCTGTTAATTCTTTAGCAGAATACTTTTTTGGTGTATTAAATCTCCACATTTCTGGGAATGGAAACCAAGAGAAAATAGATCGCAAGCCATTGTATTGAGCTGGTACAACAATACTTCCATGATCTTCATCCTTAAAATATTCCCAAGTAAAGTTAAGCTTATTGCTGTTTTTCACTAATATATCATGGAACTTAAGATTTGCTCTAATCTGTTCAGTAGGGACTGTTTTGTCTTTTCTTACTTTAACCGTATCCATTGCTTTTCCAATACTATTTGCTACGGCTATATATAATGGCTTTTCCTTTTTATTTCCTTTATTTATTTGATCTTGAGTTGCTTCCACAAGATTTTCTTTATCCCACCAAAGACTTGGGTCTATTGCCAAATAATTATCAAAAGAGCTTTCGTGATACAAGTAAGAGTAAAGTACAAATAGACCACCAGTTGAGTGACCTACAATTGTATTGTTGTTTTCTGTTGGATATTTATCATTTATAAATGGTTTTAACTCTTCGTCTATGAACTTGATAAAATTACTAGCACCTCCAGAAGTTTCCGATTCGTGTCCGCGTTGAAAAGGCACGTTGGTATGAGTGAAATCTCTTGTTCTATCTGTATTTGTAATACCAACTATTATAGATTGAGGAATTTTGAAAGGTGTTAATTGCTTTTGCATTCCGGTAATAACATAGAATTGTTGAGATGCGTCTAATACATACATAACAGGATATTGTTTACTACTATCAAAGTCTTCGGGTAAGTGTATCCAAATTTCTCTTTGTTCTTGTAGAATTTCAGAATATAAACTATCAACTTTTCCTATTACTATTTGCTTTTCGTTATTTTGGTTAAACTGCGCTATTCCATTGAAACATAAGAACAACGTGACTATTGAAATTACAATTTTAGACTTTCTCATTTGTTTGGTAAGATTTTAGATTGCGATTATTTCTTTTGGCTAAATGACAAAATCAAAAATAATTCCTGACTTATCTTTTTTAAAATTTCTTATCGTGTTCTTTTAAATTGTGGGCAACGTCTCGTATAACCGTCAGTTGCGGGATTAAAGATAATGATTTTCGGTTAAGCACTGGCGTTAGCAATTATGAGTGGATTCGCTTGAGCCTGCCCTGAGCGGAGTCGAAGGGTAGTCGAATCCGCCGACACGAGCAAAGCGAACTGGCGCAAGCAAATTGCGGTTATACATTGTTGTGCTTAGTTTTTTATTTCTTTTCTAAGAATGCTTTGACTTCGGAATAATAATCTTCGCCATACCGTTTATAAAAATCTCCATTTGGTTTAATTATTAAAAATCCAGCACAGTTTTGATGTTCAGTAAAAACATTTTCATAGAAAAATCCTGAATCAATTATAAATTCATTCATTTGTTCATAAATTTCTTTGTTATATGAATCTTTAGCATAAACAAAGAAATCAATAGCATTATAATTTGAACTCATTCGTGATGAAATCCTAATTCTGTTATTAGTTACTTGTTTGTTATCTTTTTCACTAAAACGAACATTTATGCAATTCGGTGCTTTTTGGTTATAATTTATGAGAATAGACTTATTAGCAGGAAAAGTGGTTTTTAATTCGGTTTCCAGTTTTTTAATCAGTTCATCATATTCGGTTTTATTTAAAGTTCCAGAGTAGGCTGTTCTGCTTTTTTTGTATTTAGAATTCGGATAAGTATTTACTTTTGTATCATTAACATCTTTATTCGTTCCACAAGATATTAGTAAAATCACGAATATTAAATAAGTTAGTTTCTTTAAAATTTTGTTCATAGATTTTGTTTGGTCAAATTAAGCACAACATGCGTATAAACGCAATTGCGTTTATATTTTGCTTATTTCAAATATACTTATTTTAATATTTTCTAACTTTTTACTCTACTAGGTTCAACCCAAACTAGATTATGGTATAGGCTTTATGTGCTTAAAATAAGCTTCGGGCTATGTTCAAGCTAGGAAGTAGTCTGATTTAAAGTAGCCACGCAACGACTACTGCACCTACTCCTAGCTATAACGTATTGCCAAGCTACAATAACCTATCAAAATCCCCAATAAGCTGCAGCCTATTGATGGCAAATGACGGCGTTTGACGATTCTTGACCGAGTCTGCTAACTGTTGCATCTGTATGATGGTAGCTGACGGGTTTTGCATCCATTTGCATTTGTTTGCCAATCTATGCATAAAATGCCCCAATTTTTAGGGGTTTTGTTCGGGTTTCCTTCGGGGATCCTTCGGGAACGGGTTAGGGTTATTTTCCAAAAATATACCGTCCCCCGAACAAACCCCGAACCAGAGTAAAGTAAAGGGTAACGAAAATTATAAAAAGAGGAGGTTAGGTATTTCAGAACTAACTTGATGATATAAAAAAAGCGAGCTATAACAGCTCGCTTTGTATTGTTTACTAAATGGGTTGCTTTTATAATGCTTCGGCACCAGCTTTAGCTACTGTATGGTCATCATCAACGGTACTCCCGCTTATGCCAATGGCACCAATAATGGTTCCATCGCTATTGGTAACAGGTATTCCACCGGGAAAGGATATCAATCCCCCGTTTGAATGCTCTATGTTATAAAGCGACTCTCCTGGTTGTGAAAGTTTACCAATTTCCCCACTGTTCATATCAAAAAAGCGGGCTGTTTTGGCTTTTTTAAGGGCAATATCTGCACTCCCCAACCAAGCACCATCCATACGGACAAAAGCCACTTGATTGGCACCGGCGTCAACCACGCTTATATTCATTTTAGTATCTATTTCTTTTGCTTTGGCCTTAGCCGCTGCAATCATCTTTTCTGCTTGTTCTAAATTAATTGTATTCATAAAATTTCGTTTTTAAATTAGTAATCGTTTTACTCTTTTAATGCTGTTTTTCTGTTGCTTCAACCAATAATGGTGGCTGAGTGTTCTACACAAAGAGGAGAGCGTATTAAAGCCTAACTCAACTGCATAACCGCTTTAGCATTTACAAACTCTTTAATTCCAAAACCACCGTGTTCACGGCCGTAGCCAGAGTCTTTTACACCACCAAAAGGCATATTGGGTTGTGCCAATCCAAATGAATTAATAAACACCATACCGGTGTCAAAATGCTTCTTGGCTAAATCAAATGCTTTATCGGTATCTTCTGAAAAGATACCACCGCCTAATCCAAAGCGGCTGTCATTGGCAATACGCATCGCGTCTTCAGCGTCTTTTGCATGGATTAATGAAGCCACAGGACCAAACAGCTCATCATCGTAAGCCGGTTGTCCAGGTTCTACATTTCCCAATACTGTAGCTGGGTAATAATATCCTTTTCCTTCGGGTATTTCACCTCCGCATAATACTTTGGCGCCTTTTTTTACACTTTCAGTTACTTGTTCATGTAGGTCTTTCTGTAAGTCTTCCCGTGCCATAGGCCCTATTTTAGAGTTTTCATCCGTAGGATCCCCATGGGTTACACCTTTCATGCGTTTTACAAAGGCTTCTTTAAATTCTTCATATACTTTATCTACTACAATAAAGCGTTTGGCAGCAACACAGGTTTCTCCGTTGTTATACACGCGACCATTAACACAATGTTTTACGGCTTTATCTATATTGGCGTCTTCCAAAACAAGATAAGCATCGTTGCTACCTAGCTCTAATACTGTTTTCTTTAATTGGGCACCTGCTTTTTTGCCAATAATCTTTCCGGCTTCAGGACTTCCAGTAAGGGTAACGCCACGTACCAGATTGTTTTTAATAATGGTATCAGACTGGTCGTGGTTAATCAATAACACGGTAAATAGGTTTTTTGGAAGACCAGCATCGGTATATATTTTTTCTAATAATTTACCACATCCAGTAACGCTTTCCGCATGTTTTAATAACACACCATTCCCTGCCATTAAGTTGGCAATGGAATAGCGAATAACTTGATACACTGGGAAATTCCATGGTTGTATACCGTACACCACACCAATAGGCGAGTAGGTAATAACGCCTTTTCCGCCATTGGGCAATTCACGTTCTTCATCTTCCAATTCCTTAGGGCCATTTTCGGCTGTATAATCACAAATACCGGAACATAAATCTACCTCCTGTTTACTCTGTTTCAATAGTTTTCCCATTTCTTGGGTCATCAAGCTTGTCAATTCCTCTTTATGGTCTTGCAAACTTTTACCAATGGCTTTAATTACCTTGGCGCGTTCCTCAATGGGTTTGGCTTTCCAATCTAAAAAAGCTTCGTGGCATTTTTGCACTGCTTCTTCAGCTTGTTTATCCGTCATAAACGGGTATCGTTTTATCAATTCCCCGGTTGCGGGGTTTATAGTTTTTAATCCTTCTAATTGCTCATTCATAGTTTTCTTTTTTTTGTTAATAATTTACGAGGAAGTAAGGCTTTTTTCTCTTGCTTTCGTGTCATAGTCTGTATAGCCTTCTTTTCCTTGTGTGTAAAAAGTGTCTTTATCCCAGTCACTAAGGGGTATGTTTTTTTCAAATCGTTCTACTAGATCGGGGTTGCTTACATAAGGTTTTCCATAAGCGACCAAGTCTGCATCGCCTCGTTCCAGTACATCATTTCCTTTTTCTTTATCAAAACTGGTGTTAATCATCAACGTGCCTTTGTAAATAGGGCGGTATCGTTTTGCGATTTCAGTTTCAGCATAGGGTACATCGCTTACATCGTTGAAGGGTTCGCTTAGGTGTAAATACGCCAGATCATACTCGTTTAATTTATTGATCATATAATCAAATGTTGGCAGGGTTTCTTTGTCCATGGTCATTCCGAAGATTCCGTGTAGCGATGGGTTCATCCGTAAGCCAATTCTATTTTCGGGCATGACGGTTTTCATTGCATCCAATACTTCAAATAAAAAACGGGCGCGATTCTCAATACTGCCTCCGTATTTATCCGTTCGGGTGTTGGAAGTTCCATTAAAAAATTGATGAAACAAATACCCGTTACTACTGTGTATTTCCACTCCATCAAAACCTGCTTCCATGGCGTTTTTAGCAGCATTTGCAAAATCCTGAATAGTTTGCTGTATGTCTTCTACAGTCATTTCTTTAGGTGTGACGGTATCTTTAAATCCGTCAGGTGTAAACGACTGTGCATTCGGATTGATAGCTGAAGGGGCATGCGGTAAATCACCGTTATGAAAATCAGGATGCGACATCCGCCCTACATGCCATAACTGGATAAAAATACGACCACCAACTTCGTGCACGGCTTGTGTTACTTTTTTCCACCCTTTTATTTGTGCTTCGGAATGGATGCCTGGTGTATGAATGTATCCAACTGCTTTTTCTGAAACCTGCGCGCCTTCACTAATAATTAATCCAGCTGAAGCACGTTGCTTATAATAGATAGCATGTTTATCTTGGGTTGGTTTCTTTTCAGGATTATTGGCACGGCTTCTCGTCATCGGTGCCATTACCACACGGTTGGGTAGTTGTAAATCGCCCATAGTATAGGGCTGTAATAGGGGTTGTTTACTCATCAATTTTTTTGTTTTTCTGAAGACAATAAGTAAAATGGAAACTTGTATAAACTCGTTTTAATTTATGATAAATATTGCTTCTATCTTCTAATTTTTCTTGTATTAAATATACAGCATTCCCTTGCCATTTGAGCGTTTATAAGCATAAGCCTATGTTAAAAGAGTAATAATTTTTTCAAAAAAAAGAAACTGAATCCACTAAAAGAAACCAATAGGTTTACATTCAATTTAAAATTAGAGTTCATTCTTCTCACAACACTTTGAAACTACCTTTCAGAATGTTATCTTTGCAACCCTATACACCTAAGGGTGTTTGTAAACTAAAGCGTAATAAGAATATGTTTGATAATTTAAGTGATAAGTTAGATAAAGCAATGCACGTCCTAAAGGGACACGGCCAGATTACTGAAGTAAACGTAGCCGAAACCCTTAAAGAAGTACGCCGTGCCTTGCTCGATGCCGATGTTAACTTTAAAACTGCTAAAGAATTTACCAATACTGTTAAAGAAAAAGCCCTTGGGCAAAACGTATTAACTTCCCTGCAACCAGGGCAGTTAATGGTAAAGTTGGTAAAAGATGAACTGACTGAATTAATGGGTGGGGACACCGCAGGAATCGATTTGAGCGGAAGCCCAAGCGTGATTTTAATGTCTGGTTTACAGGGTAGTGGTAAGACAACTTTCTCTGGTAAATTGGCCAATTACTTAAAAACAAAAAAGACTAAAAAACCTTTATTGGTAGCTTGTGATGTATACCGTCCGGCGGCAATTAATCAGTTGCACGTAGTAGGAGAACAGATTAAGGTTGAAGTATATAGCGAAGAAGGGAACAAAAACCCAGTGCAAATTGCACAAAATGCAATTGCTCACGCTAAACAAAACGGGAACAACGCTGTAATTATCGATACCGCTGGTCGTTTGGCAATCGATGAAGCGATGATGACCGAGATAGCCGATATCCATAAAGCTATCAACCCAAATGAAACCTTGTTTGTTGTAGATGCTATGACAGGACAAGATGCGGTAAACACTGCTAAAACCTTCAACGAACGCCTTAATTTTGATGGAGTTGTATTAACCAAGTTAGATGGTGATACCCGTGGTGGTGCCGCAATATCCATTAAAAGTGTGGTAAATAAACCCATCAAGTTTATTGGTACCGGTGAAAAGATGGATGCGATTGATGTGTTCCACCCGGCACGTATGGCAGACCGTATCTTAGGGATGGGGGATGTAGTATCTCTTGTGGAGCGCGCGCAAGAACAGTTTGATGAAGAGGAGTCTCGTAAACTTCAAAAGAAAATTGCAAAAAACCAGTTTGGTTTTGACGATTTCATCAAGCAGATTCAACAAGTAAAGAAAATGGGTAGCATGAAGGATCTTGTGGGTATGATTCCCGGAGCCGGAAAAGCTCTAAAAGGAGTAGATATTGATGATGACGCCTTTAAAGGTATTGAAGCAATAATCCATTCCATGACACCTGAAGAACGAACCAGCCCATCGGTAATCAATGGTAGTCGAAAAAAACGTATTGCTAAAGGTAGCGGTACTTCGGTACAAGAAGTAAATCAGTTGCTAAAACAGTTTAACCAAATGAGCAAAATGATGAAGATGATGCAAGGCGGCGGCGGACGCAAAATGATGCAGATGATGAACAAGATGCGGTAGTTTTTAGTGTACAGTTGACAGTTACAGTATTATAATAAATTAAGTAGGTTTTAATTAACAATGTCACCTCGAGCGCAGTCGAGAGGTCTTTAACCCAGAAAAAATGACAATTCTAGACGGTAAAAAAATATCAAACGATATTAAGGCTGAAATAAAAGCTGAAGTCGATATGATGAAAGAAAATGGTGAAAAGGTACCTCACCTGGCAGCTATCATTGTTGGAAACGACGGAGCTAGTATGACCTACGTGAACACCAAAGTAAAAGCGTGTGAGCAAGTAGGTTTTGAATCTACCTTATTTAGAATGTCTAGTACCACAAGCGAAGTGGAATTAATGGACAAAATAAAAAAATTGAATAATGAAGACTCTATAGATGGCTTTATTGTTCAGCTTCCATTACCCCCACAAATTGATACGCAAAAAGTACTGTTAGCTGTAGACCCTGATAAGGATGTGGATGGGTTTCACCCAACTAATTTTGGAAAAATGTCGTTAGATATGACGTCTTTTATCCCTGCTACACCTTTCGGGATATTAGAATTGTTAGAAAGATATGATATCCCTACCAAAGGAAAACACACTGTTGTTATTGGTAGAAGTCATATTGTGGGAAGACCCATGAGTATTTTAATGGGCCGAAGTGGTTTTCCAGGAAACTCTACTGTAACACTTACACACGAATACACCAAAAATATAACACAAATTACATCACAAGCAGACATTGTAATCATTGCAGTAGGAATTCCAGACTTCTTAAAAGCTGAAATGATTAAAGACGATGCGGTAGTAATCGATGTAGGTATTACCCGCGTACCAGATGAAAGCACTAAAAAAGGATATGTGCTTAAGGGTGATGTAGATTTTGAAAATGCTAGTAAAAAAGCCTCTTACATTACACCCGTTCCAGGAGGTGTCGGGCCAATGACTATTGCTATGTTGTTAAAAAATACGTTGCTTGCTAGAGAACAGCGTAGAGAGAGAAAATAAGTAAATCAACAGATTTATATTCCTAAATTATTTTCCATTCGCCAATCTAAATAACGATGTAGGTCACTTTCTATCCAACCTACACCCATAGTAAGTATGGCGACATCATCTATATAGCCAATACCTGGAATAAAATCAGGTACAATATCCATTGGGTTTAAAATGTATAAAAAAGCCATTACAATAGTAGCGATGGTAAACCACGGGATGTTTTTATAGCTTCCGTTTTTTACATCTTTTAGCATACTAATCATAATCCTTCCAAGTTCTACATATTTTGAAAGTGAATTATTTCCGCTGAATTTTTTATCAATGTTTTCCTCGTTGTTCAAAACAACTTCTACATCGTCTTCTTCAATGTTATTAACTTCTTGTTCCACATAATTTTCATCAACCCCATCATCTCTGTTTCCAGGGTTAAAATGGATTTTCTCTTTCTTTTTACCAAATAGCATAGACGGTTTTTTTGTTTTTAGAAAGATACGGCTTCAAAAAAGAAAATTGTTTTAAAGAATTGTTATAAAAACTTCAGAAGCACATAAAAAAAGGCCAAAAGTATAAATAAATAGACTGCCCAGTAGGGTTGTAACTGCTTTGGGTTATTTCCGAAGAGAAGCTTTGTCAATTTAAAAAAGAAGGGACGATGCTTTGCAATGTAGTTATACCCGTGATCACTAAGTTTTGTAAACCATGAATAGTTATGATACCAAGGATGCCACGGCAGGCTTTTTTTTGAATAGGTGTAACTACGATAAGCAGAGTCTGGTCCGCTGAAAATGCGTCCATCTGTTTCGATAAGGCGGGATGCTTTTTTAAATTCTTTTATAGGAATATCTTGAAACTGCGAGGCTACTTCTTGATAGGTTTTATAGTCAACTTTATCCTGGGTAAGGCTCTTCCATCGGGTTACCCAATATTTACAAAAACCACATTCACCATCCCATACCAATATAGGTTTTTCAGTTGGTGGATATTTGGTCTTTTCAAACTTCCGGAACATGGCTATAGCTTCTCTTCGTGTGTTTTACCATATTCTTTTCGGTAAATACGGACTATAATTAGAAACAAGCTAATAAGCAACGGTCCAAAAATTAACCCAATAAACCCAAACAATGGAACTCCTACAACGACACCTATAAAAGTTATTAAAGGGTGTACATCGTCTAACTTTTTAAGTGCATACATCCTAAATATGTTATCGGTGGCTCCCACAACTATAAAACCGTACAATAAAACACCCCAAGCCTGAAAAGTATCGCCTGCAGAAAGAGAAAGTATAAAAACGGGAACAATCCCTACTAAGGTCCCAATAAATGGAATCATGGAGCCAATTGTTGTAATTACAAACCAAAAGAAAGGATCCTCAACACCAAATATTAAAAAGCCAATTAGAGCTACTATACCTTGTGCAAGTGCAACAAGGGGGATACCAATGGCATTAGCTCGCACCTTGTCATTGGCTTCATCGCCTATTTCTTTTAAATTTTTATCACCAATAGGAATATAATCAAACAACGATTCTTTCAGTTCTTTTCTATTGGTAAGCATGTAAAAGAGCATAAAATACATTAACCCAATGGCAATAAACATATTGAAGGTGCCTCCGGCAAAACTTTGTAACTGTGTAGAAATCCACGATGAAATAGCAGTTGTGTCTATTTGGGAAGTAAGGTCATATCCAAGTCGGGTTTCCCATTCACCCAATTGTTCTTTTAAGGCCCTAATTACTTCTTCAGAATTTTGAACGGCGTTTCCTATTTTATTCCCCAACATTAATACAATACCAGAAACCGGCAGTAAAATACCGATAAATGAAAGTAACATTAACAAGCCTGCTGCAACGTTTGGATTCCAACCTTTTTTTAAGACTAATTTTTTCATCCAGCCACGCAATAGAACATAAATGGTAACTGCCCCTAAAACACCAGAAAGATAGGGGGCCATTTCTTTAAATATAAGGCCTCCCATTAATAAAATGAGCAACAAGACAAATACTTGCCTGATTATTTGAGGGGAAATTGATTTCATTTGGTTAGTGGGCAAAAAGTTGGTTCATGTTTTTAAAGGCTTTAAACTCAAGGGCATTTCCAGAGGGGTCTTTAAAAAACATCGTGGCTTGTTCTCCGGCTTTTCCTTTAAACCGAATATACGGTTCAATGATAAAGGTAATATTTTTACTTTTCAACAGCGCAGAAAAAGCTTCAAAGGTTTCCATATCCAGGACCACACCAAAATGAGGAACAGGCACATCCTTGCCATCAACAGGGTTTGACGATGATGATTCTGTTTTTTCTTTTTCTTTATAATGAATGACCAACTGATGCCCAAAAAAATCAAAATCTACCCAATGATCACTACTTCGGCCTTCTGTAAAGCCTAATGTATCACGATAAAAAGTACGGCATGTTTCAAGGTTGTTTACAGGGATGGCTAAGTGAAAAGGTTGTGTTTGTTTCATAATTTAAAGTCGGTTCCAGATGTCAAGGTGTATTTTCCAATCGTTGCCGGTTTTTTTCCAAACGATTACATACTTTCCTTTCCAAGATGATTCTTTCTTGTCCTTATTGAGTGACTTCCCTTCATAATAACCATAATCGTATGCGTAGTTATTAATGATTTTTATTTCAGAAGGTGTTACTACGTGTTCCAATACTTTTTCTCCTTCGGGTAATACCCACCATTTTTTAATGGCAGTCCTGTTTGAGATGATATCAGAATTGTTCGGAAAAATCTTTCCGTCCTCTGTGTATAAATTGGAAAGGGCTTCAATATCACCATTTATATATGCTTCGGAAAAAGCTTTGATATTTTGTTCAATTTTCCTTTTTGCTGAAACGGGACTCCTTTTAATGCAGTTAATTTTCCAAGTGGGAAATGTAAAAGTTTCCGTGGTGTTTGTCCATTCTCCAACCCAATTGAAACCTTCTTCTGAAATATTACTGAATGTCAATCTATAAAAGCCATCAGTGCCATTGGGCGCTTTTTGGTCTCTGTATAATACAATACTGTCCCCGCGTTTACCGCCTTCCCAAGAAGAAAGGGAAGTAGAAGGTGACTTGTTTGAATAATAATGTACATACCATTTACTGCTGTCTGCTATAAATTGCCTTATGCTCCCAGAATGACCGCCATCTTCTTTTAAGGTTTCGTCTTGCACGGCCATCCCGTTCATAATGTACTTGAAAGTCCAAGTCATTTGTTGGGGTTCAGCCCACGTTTGGTCGTTGTTTCTAGCAATAGACTCACAGTCACACGTGCCAATCAATGGGGCAAAATCGGCCACTTCTTTTGGTGCCTCAGGGTTTATCACACCGAAAGGTTGTGATGGGCCAGGCTCGTATTCCATTTGCATTGTGTTTTGGGAAAAAACAAGACATGGAACAATTAAAATACTAAGTAAAAGTTTTTTCATTAGTTGTTTCGCAATGAGTTAATTAATTGTTTCTTATTCATTTTTGAACGTCCATCAATGCCAACGTTTTTCGCCTGATCGTATAATTCGTCTTTGGTCCAATCTTCGTATGGCTCTGCTTTACCACCTTTTTTTCCTGAGTTTGGTGTGTTTGCAATACGGGCTGCTTTTTCTTTACTATACCCTTTATCTCGAAGGGCTTCGTATTGATCTTCGTTTTTTATTCTTGGGTTTGGCATAACTGTAAAGTTTTAAAAAATTAAATCCTTTTAGGTTTCATCGGTATCGTTTCTTTTTTTCAATAAACCAATTCCTGCAAAGAAGAAAATAACTCCTAAAATAATGAGTGCCCACGGACTTAGACCTACATCTAAACTTCCAAAGACACTAAGTATTCCAAGCACCAATGCAATGGCTCCGCCGATGGTTAAAATAAATCCTAAAATCTTAATCATAATTAGTTGTGTTGGTTAGCTATTAAAATTAATAGAAAAACCCCGCTTTTGGGCGGGGCTTAACAAAATATTGAGAAGGTTTTAGAAAAATTTATTCTTTTTCGGTAGTCGTATCTGGCTCCCAACCAATCATAAAATACTTGAATGTAGCATCGCCTGGTATTTGGCTGGCTTCAATTTTTGCATTGGGATTGTAGCGTAAATTTTCAGGAAGTTCTTTTTTGTCAATCGTTAAGTATATCTCACTGTCCTTCAAAAACACCACAACTGCGTTAATGGTTGTTTCAATATTGGATATGGTATAATTGGCTTTTACGTCTTTAAAAGTACTGCCGCTTGTTAGTCCTTTTTCAGTTTTATAACGCGAATCAAAAACCTGAACATTGGTTACCGTTGCATTGGGGTCGTTTTCATCTTCTGGGGAAAGCAAAAGCAATTTGTTTCCGTCGGTGTCATATATTTCTACTTCACCTTGAGTTCCTATTGCATTTATAACTGGATTGAGCTTTACAATCGAGTCTTCGGCAAAAATAGAATCCACTTGCCTCATTTGGATAGTTTTGTCTAAGTTGCCAATGCTTCCTTCACCAATGGCGAAAGGGTCTTTATTTGAATCACAAGAAGCAAATAAAATAGTGGTCAATACGCCTAATAATAATGTCTTTTTCATATAATTTTTATTGTCTGTTTTATTTTAATAATTTTCCTAATATTCCTAGTACACTCCTTATTACCGTTGGGCTGCTCAATACTTTAACGATGGGGTTTTGTCGGCTACTTCGGGAAGAAGAGCGACTACTGGAGCGCTTTACTTTAGCTTTTTCTTTTTCAGCTTTTTCTTTGGCCTCTTTTTTTTCGGCAATATCAATTTTATCGTTAAGCATTTCGTAGGCGCTTTCACGGTCTACGGTTTCGTTGTATTTTTTAATGAGTTTAGACTCTTTTAATAGCTCTTTAAGCTCTTGGTCTTCTAATATGTCCATTCGGCTCATTGGGGCACGCATCATAGTTGCGGCTAAAGGTGTCGGAATCCCTTTTTCATTTAAAGCTGAAACCAATGCTTCTCCGATCCCTAATTTGGTCAATACTTCGTCGGTCTTGTAATATTCTGAAATAGGGTAATTTTCGGCGGTCAATTTAATGGCTTTTCGGTCTTTTGCTGTAAAAGCCCGTAGCGCATGCTGTACTTTTAAACCTAACTGACTTAAAACGGCATCGGGTACATCGGTTGGGTTTTGAGTGACAAAATACAATCCTACACCTTTTGAACGTATAAGCTTTACAATGCTTTCAATTTGATCTAACAAAGCATCGCTCGCTTCTTTAAAAATTAAGTGTGCTTCATCTATAAAGATTACCAACTCTGGCCTACCGCTATCACCTTGTTCAGGAAAAGTAGTGTAGATTTCAGCTAGAAGACTTAACATAAAGGTTGAAAAGAGCTTGGGGCGGTCTTGAATATCGGTAAGGCGTACAATGTTAATGTACCCCATTCCATTTTCATCTATTCGCAATAAATCATCTGTGTTAAATGATTTTTCACCAAAAAACAAATCACCCCCTTGTTGTTCTAGCGCTACAATACGTCGTAAAATAGCACCTGTTGAAGCAGAGGAAATACGGCCGTATTCTTCAGAAAACTCTTCTTTTCCTTCATTTGTGGCGTATTGCAATATTTTTTTGAAATCTTTTAAATCTAATAAAGGCAGCTTGTTATCGTCGCAGTACTTGAATATGACCGAAATAATTCCCGCTTGGGTTTCGCTAACGTCCAAAATACGAGATAGCAAAACAGGTCCAAACTCACTTACAGTGGCTCTAAGGCGAACCCCATTTTGTTCCGAAAGGGTTAAAATTTCAACTGGGAAGTTTTTCGCGGTAAAGGGAATCCCAATTTTCTCGTGGCGTTCATCAATCTTTGCATGACCTGGGCTCGGTTCGGCAATACCGCTGAGGTCACCTTTCATATCCATTAACAAAACAGGGACGCCTTTTTCTGAAAGGTTTTCCGCCAATACCTGTAACGATTTTGTTTTTCCAGTTCCAGTGGCACCGGCAATAAGACCGTGACGGTTCATCGTTTTGAGTGGAATTTTCACCAAAGCATTGGTAAGAGTTTCACCTTCCAGCATGGCCGCACCCAATGTAATGTATTCACCTTTGGTTGTATACCCCTTCTCAATATGGTCAAAAAAAGCCTGTTTGTCTGCCATCGTTTAAATTTTCGATAAAAATAGCAATTGTAGGCAAGCTTCTGAAATATTATTTTAATTACTATTTAAATTTACAGGAAAAAGCATACGGCTTTCCTTAAACTGCCAACTATAAATTGTAATTTTGCAACCTATGCAGAAAGAGACACAAGAATTGGTTAATAAAGGGGAAATGCTTCCGCTAATGGAAGAATTTTACACCATACAAGGGGAAGGGTTCCATAAAGGAACAGCGGCTTATTTTATTCGAATAGGAGGTTGTGACGTGGGTTGCCATTGGTGTGATGTAAAAGAAAGTTGGAATGCCGATATACATCCACCTACAGAAATCAATCACATTGTTGAAAATGCAGACAAATACAGTAAAACGATTGTGATAACCGGCGGTGAGCCACTTACGTGGGATATGGGGCCTTTAACTAAGAAGCTGAAAGAAAAAGACATGCAAATCCATATTGAAACATCTGGAGCTTACAAGCTTACAGGTATTTGGGATTGGATTTGCCTTTCACCTAAAAAAATAAAATTACCCACTCCAGAAGTGTATGAAAAAGCGCACGAACTAAAAGTAATTATATACAACAAAAACGACTTTAAGTTTGCTGAAGAGCAAGCTGAAAAAGTAAACAACAATTGTATTCTCTATCTACAACCTGAATGGAGTAAGCGTGACAAGATGATGCCACAAATTGTTGATTATGTTATGCAGAATCCTAAGTGGAAAGTATCGCTACAGACTCATAAATATTTAAATATCCCTTAGAAAAGAATTTAATTCACTTTTTTAAAAGGTATCTCAACATACGTTTTATCCCAACCAATCATTAACGTACTGCCGTTGGTTTCAGGGCGAAAAACCATGGATAATGACTCAGCTGGAGCCGCGGCATTTCTTGTAGGTGTTTCAAGTCTAACAACATCATTTTCTTTATTATACATAGTTCCCCATACATTTGTGTTTTTATTGATAATTACGGTCCAGTTATCTTCTTCGGGGATTGTATAAATTGTATAGGTTCCAGGTTCTAATAGCGTGCCATTTAACTGTAGGGTTTCATAAACAGTCAACTCGGTAGCTTCATTAGCTCCGGTACGCCAAACTTTTCCGTAAGGAACCAATTCACCAAAAATTTCGCGTCCCTTTTTTTGGGGACGGCTATAAATTACCCGTGCAATTGGCGGAGTGTTCCTGTCCGACCTTGCCATTGCTAAGTCCATAGGGCTGGCATCCATTTTAGGGAAGGTTTGCGATTGTACATTTTGAGCAGTAAAAAAAGTAAAGGCTAAAAATGCAAAGGCTGTAAATATTGGTTTCATAGTAGTATTTTTCTTTTAAAGATAACTTCAGAAAATTAAAATTGTTATAAAATTTTCTAAAAAGTTATATTAATTCAGTCGTCTATAGACTCTTAAATTACATGGTTTCTATTCAGTTAGACTGAAATATCCTTGTTTGGTTTAATTATCGCTATTTCTTCACAATAATCTGTTAATAACTTCCGGAGGTTAATCAATGGAATGCCTTTATTTTATAATGGGTTTCGTTATATTTGTTCGTTACGTATCAGAAAGAAAAACAACCTAATTTTATGAAGGACGAAAAAGACATTAAAGTATATGGTGCCGATAGTATTCAGGCGTTAGAAGGAATGGAACATGTGCGCATGCGCCCATCGATGTATATTGGTGATGTAGGTGTACGTGGATTGCATCATTTGGTGTATGAAGTAGTAGATAACTCCATCGATGAAGCGATGGGAGGCTACTGCGATACCATAGACGTTTGGATTAATGAAGACAACTCTGTAACCGTAAATGATAACGGTAGGGGTATTCCAGTTGATATGCACAAAAAAGAGGGAGTTTCTGCTCTTGAAGTTGTGATGACCAAAATTGGTGCCGGAGGTAAGTTTGATAAAGACTCTTATAAAGTTTCTGGTGGTTTGCACGGGGTGGGTGTTTCGGTTGTAAATGCCTTGTCTGAAAGTCTAAAAGCTACCGTTCATCGCGATGGTAAAATTTGGGAACAAGAATACGAAAGAGGAAAAACACAATATCCAGTAAAATCTACTGGTGAAACAGATTATAGAGGTACGGTTGTAACGTTTAAGCCCGACTCTCAAATATTTAAGCAAACCCTTAATTTTAATTACGATACGCTTGCAAGCAGAATGCGTGAGTTAGCTTTCCTTAATAGAGGGCTTACCATTAGTATCACCGACAAACGTGAAACCGATGATGATGGTGAATTTATTTCGGAAACCTTCCATAGTGAAGAAGGGTTAAAAGAGTTTATCCGTTTCTTAGATGAAACTCGTGAGCCAATTATTAATGAAGTGATTTCTATGGAAGGGGAGAAAAACGATATCCCCGTAGAAGTAGCGATGATATACAATACGTCTTTTAACGAAAATCTACATTCGTACGTAAATAATATAAATACACACGAAGGAGGGACGCATTTAACTGGTTTCCGTCGTGGATTGACAACGACTTTAAAAAAGTATGCCGATGCTTCAGGAATGTTAGACAAGCTGAAATTTGAGATTTTAGGGGATGACTTCCGTGAAGGATTAACAGCTATTGTTTCGGTAAAAGTAGCAGAACCTCAATTTGAAGGGCAAACCAAAACCAAATTGGGTAACCGTGAAGTATCTTCAGCCGTAAGCCAAGCAGTTTCCGAAATGCTTGAAAACTACTTAGAAGAAAACCCGAACGATGCCAAAACCATTGTGCAAAAGGTGATTTTGGCAGCACAAGCACGCCACGCAGCTCGTAAAGCTCGCGAAATGGTACAGCGTAAAACCGTTATGGGTGGTGCTGGTTTGCCAGGGAAACTGTCTGATTGTTCAGAACAAGACCCTGAAAAATGCGAAGTATTTCTAGTAGAGGGTGACTCTGCAGGGGGAACGGCAAAACAAGGTCGTGACCGTAACTTCCAAGCTATTCTACCGTTACGTGGTAAAATTTTGAACGTGGAAAAAGCCATGCAGCACAAGGTGTTTGAAAACGAAGAAATTAGAAACATTTTCACAGCATTAGGCGTAACAATAGGAACTGAAGAGGATAGTAAAGCACTTAACCTTGCAAAACTTCGCTACCACAAAATTGTGATTATGTGTGATGCCGATGTTGATGGTAGTCACATTGCAACCTTGATTTTAACATTCTTCTTCCGTTATATGAAAGATTTAATTGAAGCTGGGCACGTGTATATTGCAACCCCACCTTTATACTTATTAAAGAAAGGAAAGAAAAGCGAATATGCTTGGTCTGAAGAAGCCCGAGCTGAGATTAATGCCAGCTTTGGAGGTGGAGCAAGCATCCAGCGATATAAGGGTCTGGGTGAGATGAATGCTGAACAATTGTGGGATACCACAATGAATCCTGAATTTAGAATTTTACGTCAAGTAACCATTGATAATGGTACCGAAGCAGACCGTATCTTCTCTATGCTTATGGGAGATGAGGTGCCGCCAAGACGTGAGTTTATTGAGAAAAACGCAAAATATGCTAATATTGACGTTTAATTTTTAGCGTTAAACTTTCTTAAAAACCTGTGATGTATGTCACAGGTTTTTTATTTTAAAGAGGTTAAATATAAAGATTATGAAGCAGGTTATGGTTTTGATTGGTTTGTTGGTTAGTTTGCCAACCCTTTCACAGGAAAATTTAGAAGATTTATTAGCTGCAGGAATTGAAGATGCACAACGATTCGCCACAGGGTATATTTCCCCGGCTGCCGAAGGGATGATTTTTAATACCTCGAATGGGTGGATACAATCTGCTGAAGTGAAAAAACCACTTAAGTTTGAAATTTCGGTAGTAGGGAATGCATCATTTATAAAAGATGAAAACAAAAGCTTTACATTAAATACAGCCGACTATAATAATCTTTATTTTAGGGATGGGAGTACTGTGAAACAAGTTGCCACGGCTTTTGGTGAAAACAACCCTGATATAACCGTGTATGCCGAGGTTCAAGACGAGACAGGAACATTTACTGAAGAAGTTGAATTTTCACTTCCGCAGGGGTTGGCTTCTGCTAATCTAGACTTTTTGCCCACTGCTTTTTTACAAGCCCGTTTAGGAGTTTTTAAAGCCACCGAGATAAAAGTACGCTACTTTCCGAAGATTGAACGCGAGGATGTGAAGACAGGGCTTTTTGGAGTAGGTTTGCAACATGAATTCACGCAATGGCTCCCGGCTGAATCCGTTTTCCCAGTTGCTATTTCAGGTCTGATAACGTATAATAATCTAAGTGGAAATTACGATTTTACTGATAACAGTATTGTTAATGGTGAAAACCAACAGTTTGATGTTAAGCAAAATAGTTGGTTATTTCAACTTCAGGCATCAACTAAGTTGCCTGTTTTTAACGTATATGGAGGTGTAGGCTATGTAACAGGAACATCAGATTTTGATGTTTTGGGAACGTATAGGGTAGCGGATGGAATTCCTATATTTGAAAATACAAACGAATTTACAGACCCTTTTTCAGTACGGACAAAAGTTTCAGGAATTAGAGGTACTATAGGGGCTAAGTTGCAGCTAGGTTTTTTCGGTTTACATGCCGATTATAATCTTTCGGAATACAATACGGTTACAGCCGGAATGCACTTCGGAATTTAATACCCTCATGTAAGGGCAATTAACAAGGATAATTGTATTTTTGCAATGGCTTTTAAAATAGCCTTAAAAACATAAATTAATCATTCAAAAATAAATAATATAATGAAAGTTACAGTAGTAGGAGCAGGTGCAGTAGGCGCAAGTTGTGCCGAATATATTGCCATTAAAAATTTTGCAAGCGAAGTAGTTCTTCTTGACATTAAAGAAGGCTACGCAGAAGGGAAAGCAATGGATTTGATGCAAACCGCTTCTTTAAATGCATTCGACACTCGCGTAGTAGGAACGACAGGCGATTATAGCAAAACAGCAGATAGCGATATCTGTGTAATCACTAGTGGGATTCCGCGGAAACCAGGAATGACGCGTGAAGAATTAATCGGTATCAATGCTGGGATTGTTAAAGAAGTTTCTTCTAGCCTAGTAAAGCACTCTCCAAATACCATCATTATTGTGGTAAGTAACCCAATGGATACAATGACGTATTTGGTACATAAAACAACTAACCTTCCTAAAAACCGAATTATCGGTATGGGTGGAGCTTTAGATAGCGCTCGCTTTAAATACCGTTTAGCCGAAGCATTAGGCGCTCCTATTAGTGATGTTGACGGAATGGTAATTGGTGGCCACAGTGATAAAGGGATGGTGCCTTTAACGCGTTTAGCTACTAGAAACAGTGTGCCTGTAACTGAATTTATTTCAGAAGATAGGTTAAACCAAGTAAAAGAAGATACCAAAGTAGGGGGGGCAACTCTTACTAAATTATTGGGAACTTCAGCTTGGTATGCTCCAGGAGCTGCCGTAAGCGGATTGGTACAAGCTATTGCTTGCGACCAGAAAAAAATATTCCCTTGTTCTACGTTATTAGAAGGAGAGTATGGATTAAAAGATCTTTGTATTGGTGTGCCAGTAGTATTAGGTCGTGACGGTATCGAAAAAATAGTAGATATTGAATTAAACGATGGAGAAAGAAATCACTTAAAAGAAAGTGCTGAAGGTGTTAACAAAACAAATGGTTTGTTAGAGCTATAAGCTGTTAAGAATAAATAAAAAAGCCGCTTCAAATTGAAGCGGCTTTTTTTTATGTTTTTTTCTGAAATAGTGATTAGAAGTTTAATTCTAACTTCATCAAAACATCGGTTTGCTTATCGGCACCTACCCAATAAAACTGGTTGTCAAATGCTACAAAACCTTGTTTTTTATAAAAAGCGATGGCTTTTTGGTTTTTCTCCCAAACACTTAACCAAATTGTTTTAATATTTAAGGACTTTGCTTTTTCCGCGGCTTTGTTGAGTAAAAGATTTCCAATTCCTTTTCCTTGTAAATCAGAAATTACATAAATGCGTTCTACCTCCAACGCATCGGGTAATTTAGTGTCGGTTTGGGCTGCCCCTCGGTTTACTTTTAAATATCCAATGGTTTTCTTCTGGTTTTTTGCAAAATAATAAAATGAATCTGGGTGAATTAAACTTCGTTGTAACAGTTCAGTATTAAAATTTTCAGCCAGATATGCATCCATATCTTCTTTCGTGTTTTCCGAAGCATACGTATTGAAAAACGTTTCTTTAGCAATCTTTTGCAGCTCAAGAACTGCTTTGGATTGTACTCGCTTTATAGAAATAGAATCTATGTTTTTCATTTTAAGAATCTTTCTTTCCAGGTAAAGATGTAGCTTTTTTGTTGCTTAAAAAAAAGCCCCAATGGTGTTTTGGGGCTTTATTGTTAGTAAGATACGATTTATTTTTTAATGAATTATCCGCATTTAGACGAACCGCAATCTTTACATGTTAAACAGCCTTCTTGATAAATTAACTGAGAAGAATTGCAGTTGTCACATTTTTGTTTTCTGGCCAATGTTCCATCTTCAACATATCGTTTTAAAGCTCTTGCTACACCATTTTTCCAGGTGTTGATCGACTCGCTGTCCAATTGTAGGCTGTTGATTAACTCTACAGCTTTTTCAATAGGCATTCCGTGACGAAGTGTACTGGAAATTAACTTAGCATAATTCCAATATTCTGGATCAAATTTGTGCGATAGACCTTCAATAGTGGTTTTGTAGCCACGCTTATTCTGATATTGAAAATCGTAGCGGGAAACTCCATCTTCATTTCGGTTTTTAATAATCAAACCTTTAGTAGCCCAACGCGGAATTAAAATACCGTCTTCGTCATCTGCTAATCCAGTAAAGATTTCATAAGGCTTATCATCAATTAACCCTATAAAAGCAATCCATTTCTCTTTGTTGTTCTGAAAGCGTACTACATCAGCTTCCAAGACTTCAGGTCGTTTAGTAGGAAAAGAAATCAAGGACTCTTGGTTTTCTTCTTTTTTCTCTTCATTAGAAATTAAAACGCCAGAACGAGAGCCATCTCTGTAAACGGTAACCCCTTTACAACCAGCTTGCCAAGCTTCTAAATATAGTTTTCCTACCAACTCTTCGTCTACATCATTCGGCAAGTTGATGGTAACACTGATACTGTGATCTACCCATTTTTGAACGGCTCCTTGCATACGCACCTTGCTTAACCAGTCCACGTCGTTTGAGGTGGCTTGATAGTATGGTGACTGTGCAACTAGTTCATTCAATTCTTCTTGACTATAGTTTTTGTCGGTATCGTGGCCTTTGATTTTCATCCATTCTTTAAAACGGTGGTGAAAAACAACGTATTCTTCCCAAGAATCACCAACTTCATCTACAAAATCAACTCTGGCGTCTTTATCACCTGGGTTCACTTTTCTTCTTCGCTTATAAACAGGTAAAAATACTGGTTCAATGCCCGATGTGGTTTGCGTCATTAAACTGGTTGTTCCGGTTGGCGCAATGGTCAATAAAGCAATATTACGACGGCCGTATTCTAACATATCGTAATACAGTTTTTCATCAGCCTCTTTCAATCGTTGAATAAACGGGTTTTCTTTTTCTCTTTCTGAATCAAAAATTCCGAAAGCACCACGTTCTTTTGCTGCATAAACAGAAGCGCGATACGCTTCTACAGCAATAGTTTTATGTATTTCTACTGAAAAATCTACGCCTGCTTCACTACCATAGGTAATACCTAACGCGGCAAGCATGTCACCTTCTGCAGTGATGCCAATTCCGGTACGGCGACCTTCTTCGGCTTTCTTTTTAATGTTTAACCATAGGTTTCTTTCTACACCTTTTACTTCTTCTGTTTCAGGGTCGGCATCGATTTTTGCTAAAATGGCATCTACTTTTTCAAGTTCAAGATCGATAATATCGTCCATAATGCGTTGTGCAGCGGCTATGTGTTTTTTGAATAACTTAAAGTTAAACTTTGCTTTATCTGTAAACGGTTGCTCAACATATGAAAATAAGTTGATAGCCAGTAAACGACATGAATCATACGGGCATAAAGGGATTTCTCCACAAGGATTGGTCGATACGGTTTTGTAACCTAAGTCAGCGTAGCAATCTGGCACCGATTCATTGGTGATAGTATCCCAAAATAAAATACCTGGTTCGGCAGATTTCCACGCGTTGTGCACAATTTTTTTCCAAAGTTTATTCGCTTCGATATCTTTTGAATACTTTGGGTTTTGACTGAAGATAGGATACTTTTGGGTGTAATTACCTTCGTTTTTTACAGCCTTCATAAAGGTATCGTCAATACGTACTGAAACATTAGCTCCAGTAACTTTTCCTTGCTCCATTTTTGCGTCGATAAAATCTTCAGCATCTGGGTGATTAATGGAAACCGAAAGCATTAATGCTCCACGGCGACCGTCTTGTGCAACTTCACGAGTAGAGTTAGAGTACCGCTCCATAAAAGGAACAATACCTGTTGAGGTTAAAGCCGAGTTTTTTACCGGTGATCCTTTTGGACGTATGTGAGACAAATCGTGTCCAACACCACCACGACGTTTCATAAGCTGCACCTGTTCTTGGTCAATTTTCATAATGCCTCCATAGGAATCGGAATTTCCATCGTTACCGATAACAAAACAGTTGGAAAGCGACCCTACTTGGTATTTGTTGCCAATGCCGGCCATGGGACTTCCTTGTGGAACAATATATTTAAAGTCTTTAATTAGGTCAAACACTTCATCTTCGGTCATCGAGTTTGGATATTGTTTCTCGACACGTGCAATTTCTTTAGCGATACGGCGGTGCATATCGTTAGGTGTTTTTTCGTAGATGTTTCCGTCAGAATCTTTTAAAGCGTATTTGTTTACCCAAACGCGCGCTGCGAGGTCGTCTCCTTTAAAATATTTTAAGGAAGCAGAAAAGGCTTCTTCTTGTGTGTAGGTTTTGGGGGCGGAGGCAGGAGCTTTTACTTGCATATAATTTTTGGTTTTTTGAATGTTGAAAGATTCAGTTATGAATGTGTAAATATAGGGAAATAGATTACACTTACTAAAATTTAAAAATAAAAAGTTGTCAAGAAAAAATTGTTAATAATCTGAAATTCAAGTATATAATAATTTATCAACAAAGAAAAGTTAACAAATTTTGAAAATGAAATTTTATAAGTGCCTGGCTCTTATTGGTATGGGGTGTGCAAGTTTTTTAATGTTTTTTTTCTAAAAAAATAGAAGTTTTTTTAAAATAAGTAATTGTTATTGATAAGGAGTGGGGATTGGTCTATATGACTGGGGAAGGTTTTTTTCTGATTGCTAAATTTTTCAGAAAAAGTAGGGTTGTGCAATCACTCTTTTCTTTCATATAAAATATAGAATTGTACCGAATTAATTTGTTAAAGTTTTTAGAAAGAAAATAATTGGCATTTCTTAATTGAAAACCTATATTTGCACGTTTTAAAATTTATATAAACACGTACAAGAATGCAAAATAAAGGACTCATTACAGTATTTGCAATACTATTTGGCTTGGTAAGTTTATACCAATTGTCATTTACATTTGTTGCAAACAAAGTGGAAGGCGATGCAGAGGCGTTTGCGGAAAGCCAATACACACAGGAAAACCAACACGATGAAAGAGAAGCGGCAGAATCCCGTTATTTAGATTCCATTGGAGCTGATCCTGTGATTTTGGGGATTGATTACAACACGGCAAAAAGCAAAGAACTTAACAAAGGTCTTGACTTAAAAGGAGGGATTAACGTAATTCTACAAGTATCGGTTCAAGATATCTTACGTGGGTTGGCAAATAACTCTAAAGACCCTGCGTTTAACCAAGCGCTTGACAATGCGGTAGAGCTTCAAAAAAGTAGCCAGGATACTTATTTAGAGTCTTTTTTCCAAGCATTTGAAGCCATTCCAGGTGATAACTCCTTAGCATCTTCTAGTATTTTTTTCAATAAAAACTTAGAGGACGATGTTAATGCTTCCATGACCAATGACGAAGTAAAGACAGTGCTGGAGCGTAAAATAGATGAGTCTATCCTTTCTGCATTCGAGGTACTTCGGAAACGTATTGACAAGTTTGGTGTTACACAACCTAACATTCAGCGTTTAGGGAATTCGGGACGTATTTTGGTAGAGTTACCAGGTGCGAAAGATGTAGAGCGTGTTAAAAAGCTTCTACAAAGTACTGCTCAATTAGAGTTCTGGAACGTTTATAAGTTTGAGGATATGGCAGGCTTTTTATCGCAGGCCAATGAAAAAGTAAAAGAATTAAAAGGAAGTGCTGCCTCAGAAGAAGAAGCTACAGATACAGACGATTCTTCTATGGAAGCTGAACAAGAAGAAGCTTCCACACAAAATGATTCTACTGCGATAGCACAGGATACAACTGCTACCGATGAAGATGACATTAGTAAATTATTGGGTGGTGAAGATGTAGAAGAAGCAACCGAAGAAAATCCAATTTTAGATAAAATGGTTTCTCCCGGATTTCAGGGAAGACCTATATTGGCAACTTTCAAACTAAAAGATACTGCTGAAATAAACAGTTACTTGCGTATGCCGCAAGTACGTTCTTTATTGCCTGCTGAATATAGATATGCAAAATTTGTTTGGGACCTTCCAAGAGAAAGCGAAACAGAAGATGTAGGTGAAATAACATCACTTTATGCTATAAAAGGAAACAGAGATAACGAACCACCTTTATCTGGTGGGGTAGTGACCGATGCAAATCAAACGTATGATCAAGTAGGGCAAGTGGCCGTTTCTATGCAAATGAACGGTAAAGGTGCCCGTATCTGGGAAGAGTTAACAGGCGAAGCCTATAAAAACCAAAGCCAGATTGCGATTGTACTTGATAATATTGTGTATTCTGCGCCTGGTGTAACTTCAGGGCCTATTTCAGGTGGAAGTAGTTCGATTACAGGTGACTTTAGTATTACTGAAGGACAGGATTTAGCAAACGTATTACGTGCAGGTAAATTACCAGCATCTGCAGATATTATTCAAGCGGAAGTAGTTGGGCCAACTTTAGGTCAAGAAGCTATTAGTAGTGGTATTATATCCTTCGTTCTCGCCTTGGCGTTTGTATTGGTATGGATGATTTTCTACTACGGTAAAGCAGGTGCGTTTGCAGATATTGCTTTGGTAGTGAATATTTTATTCATCTTCGGAATATTAGCAGGACTTGGAGCCGTATTAACCTTACCTGGTATTGCAGGTATTGTATTGACCATTGGTATTTCGGTAGATGCGAACGTACTTATCTTTGAGCGTATTCGAGAAGAACTCGCAAAAGGTAAAGCACAACGCGATGCCATTAAAGATGGTTTTAACAACGCATTGTCTTCTATTCTCGATGCGAACATTACAACTGGACTTACTGGTTTAATACTATTGGTATTCGGTACAGGGCCTATCCAAGGGTTTGCAACTACCTTATTAATAGGTATTCTTACTTCCTTGTTTACAGCAATATTTATTACGCGATTGTTTATAGATATGTATGCTAAAAACGGGAAGCCATTAACGTGTTCTACAGGAGCAACTAAAAACCTGTTCAAGAACGTTAATGTCAACTTCCTTGGAAAACGAAAAGTTGCTTATATCATTTCAGGGATCTTAGTTACGATCAGTTTAGTTTCATTATTCACTAACGGATTAAACCAAGGGGTTGACTTCGTAGGTGGACGTACATATACAGTTCGTTTTGATAAAACAGTAGATGCTAAAAACATTGAAAATGACTTAGTCGAGGTTTTTGGAAGTGCAGAGGCGAAAACCTACGGTAGTGATAATCAACTTAAGATTACTACTAAGTACAAAGTAGATGAAGCAAGTGCTGAAGTAGATCAAGAAATTGAACAAATGTTGTTTGAAGGCTTACAACCTAACTTACCTGCTGATATAACCTATGAAGAATTTAAAGCTGATGACGAAGGCAAAGAAGTAGGTAGAATGGAATACTACAAAGTAAGCCCTACCATTGCCGATGATATTAAGAAAGATTCGTTCTGGGCTGTATTAGGGTCTCTAATAGTAGTGTTCTTATACATATTACTACGATTTAGAAGATGGCAATTTAGTTTAGGTGCAGTTGCAGCGGTATTCCACGATGTATTGATCGTGTTGGGTATCTTCTCGCTTACCTATAAGTTTATGCCATTTAATATGGAGATTGACCAATCGTTTATTGCGGCAATCTTGACGGTAATTGGGTACTCATTAAATGATACCGTGGTTGTGTTTGACCGTATCCGTGAATTCTTTAATGAGCACAGTAGCTGGAAAATGAACCGTATAATAAACAGTGCATTAAACAGTACGTTAAGCCGTACGTTAAATACCTCGGTTACTACATTAATCGTATTGTTATCGATATTCCTTATTGGTGCAGAATCTATCCGTGGATTGATTTTCGCTTTAATAGTAGGTGTGCTAGTAGGTACATACTCATCGTTGTTCATTGCAACACCAGTATTCTACGATACTGTTAAGAAAAGAGGAATTGACCTTACAGAGAAAAAAGAAGAAGAGGAAGAAACACCAGAAGCCGTTAAAAAATAACGCTCTAGTTTTCTTCGGAACTATAAAGAACGCCCGATTCAGATTTTGAATCGGGCGTTTTGTTTTTTAACGGTTGATTACAAGAAGAATAAGCAGCAGGCACTTTAACCCTTGTCATTAATTATACTTATTTAAAAGTCCAAAATCGAACGGTGTCCATAAACAAGATTTTAAACCACTTTCTTTAAACCCTGTGTTTACCCAGCTATTAGAAGTCTTAAAACAAGAATAACTCCCTTTAGATCTGTAAAAATTGTCCATTGAAGAGTACCCTTTGTCTTTAAACATAATTTTCATTCCATTTTCATTGGTCTGAAACGTATTTAGTAAATAGGTGTTCAATTTTTGTAATTCAGAATCATTTACTTTTACTTCAACCCAATCTGTACTTTTTTCTTTGTATCGGGTTACATGCATTAAAGATGTGCTTTTTAAAAATAGTGCTATAAATGCATTTTTAAATGTCAAATCTCCCCAAGTTGGTGTGTTCATGTAAAAATTTTCATCTCCCCACCCAAATGATAAATACTCATCCGTTTCTCTATATTTTATGCCAGACAAAACTAAACTATCTATATTTTTTGTTGGTATAACAATATTTAAATGAACTCCGTTTGTACTTAAATATATTGAGGTATTATAGGCTTTATCATCTGATTTTCGGTCAACAGGTATTGCCGTTAGAATCAAAGAAACAATTATATATGTAATTGGAAGTAGCAAAACATATAAAACCCATTTAAGTATTCTCTTGGCAGCTTTCAAATAGTTTTGTTTCTATGTTTGACAATAGTGAGTGTAAAAAATAGTTGTGGAAAAACCCGCAGATTCTTTCCGCCGTAACCGAAAGATAGCTTATTATTAGTAAATGTTATTTTTTTTGGTTTTGTTTAATGATATTCCAGCGTTCTGGGTCAACTGTTTGCCAATAAACTTTATAAAAATCTTTTTTTTGGGGATTGTTGCTTTTTATCATATCAGAAAATAGAGCCGTTAAAGCGGTTTTTTCAGTGGATGAATTTGATAATAAATCATTTTGATTGTTGTCAAATATCATAACAGAAGCATATATGTGCTTCCATTCCTCAAGGCCATTTGTCAGTACTGTATATTCTTTTCCGTTTGAAAACAAATCAATATTTTCCCACATTAAAATTGGTCTATTTCTGTTGCTCGGAAATATTTCTTTATCCCATTTTCCATACTTGTCATACATAGCCTTATGGGTATATATAGCAGAATACACACATTCGAATCTTATTTCGTTGTATGAAACAGTATCATTGTTATATATAGTTTTATACTTTTCGGTAATTATTTTCTTAAAGTTATTTTTATATATTTTTCGACATTTTGGTGTTTTGAAATCCTTACTGGGAAAACAACTAAAAAAGACAAAATAAACAAGTGCTAAAAGAGGATATTTCATTGTAGGTTTTTATTCATTTATGTATTTGTTCAAATTCGGTTGCAAAACCCAAATTCCGATAATGTAAAACCAAAGCATAAAAAATACTCCCACAGCCTCATATGTTTTATGTCCTTTTTCTTTTTCATATTTTCCATAACTATTTGCCCCTAAAATCATCAATATAAATCCGCATAGTATTGAGGTCAAATGAAAGGGCATTATAAAGTCAAAAATGTCAAGCGAATTTCCTCCGAAGAGATTAAAAAAGAAACCAATAAAAAAGAAGAAATATACGATTGGGTAAAAAGCTACTAACCCTACAATCATATTTTTAATTGAGCTCTGATTTTCATTTCGCTTTTTGTCTAATTGATAAATAATTGAGAACAGCCAAAAGTACATAGGTATTCCTAATAGGCTTAATAGGAATATTTTTAACGGTTTTTGATTTAAGAACCACTCAGTTATTCTGTTCATATTTTTTCAAATTACTACCAACGTGCATATAAACGCAATATAATATTCAAGATTAATTATAGGCATTCCACTCGACAACATCCCCTTTTTCCAACTCCCAAGTGTCGCTAAGACCTGCGTTCACTTCTAATACATATTGCGCGGCGCCTTCAGACGGTAAAGAAGTAGGGTCGTAGGGCTTGGCATTTTTCTGGATGCTCACAATTTCTTTATCACTGTTTATATAAATGATGTCTATGCTAAACTCTGTGTTTTTCATATAAAACGAACGAGGTTGTTCGTTTTCAAAAATAAAAAGCATCCCTTGGTTATCGAGCATACTCTTGCGGTACATCAAGCCAGTTTGGGTTTGGTATTCGTCGTCAGCAATTTCGATATCTAACGTTGCGATGATAGAGTCAGTTTCCGCTTTTTTTAAGGTCAGCTCTCCTTCTTTAGTGAAAGAAACCTCTTTGGTGATACTTTCTTGGTTCTTGGTTTTTTCTTTACAGTTGTAAAAAGAACTTGATACAAGGATGCTGAGTAATAGTAAGACAACTTTTTTCATAGGTATTGAATACTTCAATTTAAATAATTATACTTCTTTTGGATATCTTCTTTTAGACGATTGCAGCATTAAGTAAATACCTATCAAAATAAAAGGAATACTCAGCCATTGGCCAGTGTTGAGTGCCCATTCAGCACGGTTTTCTACTTGCGCTTCTTTTACAAACTCCACTAAAAAACGAACGGTCCAAAGTAGAATTAAGAACACTCCAAAAATATAACCTAAGTAATTGCGCTTGTCGGTTTTCCAATAAATAAACCAAAGGATAAGGAATACTAAAATATAACCTCCAGCTTCATATAATTGGGCAGGATGCCTCGGAAACGTTTCTCCTAACTGCTTAAAAATCACACCAAAATCACTATTGGTTGGCTTCCCTATTATTTCAGAATTAATAAAATTACCAATACGTACAAAGATACCACCACATGCTACAGCAATGACAATACGGTCTAGAATCCAAAGCACAGGTTTTTTAATCACTTTTTTACTGTACATAAACATCGCAATGATAATGGCTATCGCGGCTCCGTGACTTGCTAAACCTTGAAAACCGGTAAATTCAAACTCAGGAACGGTACGAATGGGTAGTAATACCGATAGTGGGTCTTCCCAAATGAGTTCAGTTTGATAAAAAATGACGTGCCCTAATCGTGCTCCTAAAAGCGTTGCGATAACTGTGTAAATGAAAAGGCTGTCCAGTTTTTCTTCGGAAATAGTTTCATTTTTATAAATCCGTTTCATAATAAACCACCCCAGCGTAAAGGCGACTACAAACATTAAACTGTAATAACGGATAACAAAAAAACCAAGATCGATCCCTTGAGAAGGGTCCCAGGTGAAAGCTAAAAATTGTGTCATGTAGTATGTTTTATAACGTACCTTTTTAATTTCAGTCTTTTAAAAGAATACGTGTGCAATTGTAAAGATAGAAAATCCAATAGCTATACAAACGCTACGGTCTTTCTTTTTTTGGCGGAACAGGATCATAACCAGATCCACCCCAAGGATTGCAACTAGCGATGCGTTTTATAGCTAACCATCCTCCTTTTAATAGCCCGTGTTGCTTTAGGGCTTCTACACTATAATGAGAACAAGTAGGGCTGTAGCGGCACGTAGAAGGTGTGAGCGGAGATATCACGTGTTGATACACGCGTATTAAAAAAATAAAAGGGGCAATTAAAATTTTTCTCATTGGTGATACTAAAAATAATAATTTTACTCACTGCTTACTACAGTTAACTTTCCACCCAATTTTTAATAATTTCTTTTCCTTTAGGTGTCAAGACACTTTCTGGGTGAAATTGTACACCGCGAACATCATACAACTTATGACGTAGTGACATGATTTGTCCGTTGGGATCTACGGATGTGATTTCTAATACTTCTGGTAAATCTTCTTTATTGACAACCCAAGAGTGGTAACGACCTATTTCAATTTCGTTATCCAATCCTTTAAACAGTGGTTCGTCATCCACTAGAATTGAAGCTTTGGTGGCAACTCCGTGAAATACTTCACTTAGGTTGATGATGCTTCCGCCAAACACTTCGCCAATGGCTTGTTGCCCTAAACATACACCTAAAATAGGTTTTTTGGCAGCATACACCTCAATTACCTTTTTCAATAACCCTGCTTCATTGGGTACGCCAGGGCCTGGGGATAACAATATTTTATCGTAACGTTCTACTTCTTCTATGGTAAAGCGGTCGTTCCTTTTTACAGTTACTTCGCAGTCTAATTCTTCTAGATAATGCACTAAATTGTACACAAAACTATCGTAGTTGTCTATTACTAATATTTTCATCTTAAATATTCTCTGCTAATTCCAAGGCCTTTGTTAACGCGCCTAATTTGTTATATACTTCTTGTAATTCGTTTTCTTCTTTACTTTCTGAAACCACTCCAGCACCAGCTTGATAGTGTAGCGTATGGTTTTTACTCACAAACGAACGGATAATGATGGCGTGGTTAAAGTTCCCACTGAAATCCATAAAACCAATAGCGCCTCCATAAAATTCTCGGCTTCGGTTTTCGTATTTCTCAAGTAACTGCATCGCTTTGTGTTTGGGTGCTCCACTTAATGTTCCTGCTGGGAAAGTATCGGCCACCACTTGCATAGTAGGTGTTTCCTTATGTTTATTTGCGGTTACTTTACTTACCAAATGGATAACGTGTGAGAAAAACTGAACTTCTCGATACGTATCTACCGTTACATTATTTCCGTGACGGCTTAAGTCGTTTCGAGCGAGGTCTACTAACATTACGTGTTCGCTGTTTTCTTTTTCGTCGGCGGAAAGCTGTTTTGCTAGTTCTGCGTCTTTTTCATCGTTTCCGGTACGTTTAAAGGTTCCAGCGATGGGATGAATTTCAGCAACGTCACCTTTTACCACCAGTTGGGCTTCCGGTGAGCTTCCGAAGATTTTAAAGTTTCCGTAGTCAAAATAAAACAAATAGGGGGAAGGGTTTACACTTCGTAACGCTCGATAGACGTTAAACTCATCTCCTGTGAACGTTTGTGAAAATCTTTTGCTGGGTACGATCTGGAATACATCGCCGCGGGCACAATGTTCTTTGCATTTTCTCACCAATTCTTTAAAACCTTCATCATCAATATTGGTTTCCGGTTTACCTTGGGTGTGAAAAGGATATTCAGCAAAGTTTTTTGACTTCAGTAATTGTTCAAGTTGCGGAATGTTGTTTTCTGTTTCGTAACAATGCGCAAAAAGGTACGCTTCATTATTAAAATGATTAATGGCAATGATATTTTGATACACAGCGTAGTATAGGTCGGGCATCTCTAGATTTTCATCTTTTTTTGAAATGTCTATGTTTTCAAAATATTGAACGGCATCGTACGCCATATACCCAAACAATCCATTGTTAATGAATTTTAAATCATTTTCTTCAGAAGAAAAAGAAGCGGCAAACTTATCAAGGATAGCCGGAACATTTGTTTCAGAATTGATAGTGATTTCGGCCTTTTTTCCATCTGGAAACTCTTGCGTAATCACACCATTCATTACTTTAATGGAAGCAATGGGATTACAGCAAATGTAGCTGAAACTGTTGTCGTTGGCGTGATAGTCGCTACTTTCTAACAAAAGACTATTAGGGAATTTATCCCGCAGTCGCAAATACACTGAAACTGGGGTTAACGTATCTGCCAATAGTTTTTTGGAATGTGTTTTTAATTGATATTTCATAATTTATTGTAAACAAAAAAGGCTTGTCGTGAAAGACAAGCCTTTGGTTTTATTAAGTACCATGGTGCTTTACTCACGAGCGTTTACGTGTGTAAAATATGCCACCAGGTATGTTTGTTGTTTGCGTTCATAAACTTAGTTTTCAAAGATAGAAACGAAAGTTGTAAACCACAAATAACGAGTGCTTAAAATTTTAAAGTTACGTCTAATGTAAAGGTGTCTGATATAGTATTGTCACCTAAACTATCAAAGAAACTTCCCGATCCATAACGAACGCCGTATTTAGTCCGGTCAATCTTCAAAGTAGTGGTGGCAGCACTTTCTCCCATGATAAGTTCGAAAGTTACCGGCTCGGTTTTTCCTTTAATGGTAAGGTTTGCAGTTACGTCATATACATTTCCTTTATTGGATGCGCTAGTAATTTCTAAAGTAGAGGTCGGGTGGTTTTCGATACCAAAAAAGTCATCACTTTTTAAATGACCTTCTAACTTTCCTTTACTTTCTCCTTCAAGATCGGTTACGGTTATGGAAGTCATATCTACGGTAAATGTTCCACCTGTTAATTGATCACCTTCCATTTCAAGATGTCCGTCTTGTAAATTAATAGTCCCGGTATGTGAGCCTAATACTTTTTTTCCTTTCCATTCAATGGTGCTTTCTTCAATGTTTATTTTCTTTTCCATAGTTGATGTAAATGCGGCTGTGCCTGCAGCGACAGCCAAGATTAATACTGATTTTAATACATTTTTCTTTTTCATAACAATTTTCTTTATTTGATTAAATAGTTGTAAATAATTCTTCTTTTTCTTTTCGTACTTTTGGGTAATGTTGTGTGTCGTCTTCTTCACTTCTGTAGCCAATTGTTGCTATAACAGCAGTGTTTAAGCCTTTTTTATCTAGTTCAAGAATTTCGTTAAATACTTTGGCATCAAACCCTTCCATAGGGCAAACATCTACTTTAATTTCGGCAGCTGCTGAAAGAAGGTTTCCCAAAACAATGTAGCTTTGGTTTTGCGTCCACTGAGCTTTTTGTTCAATAGAGAACTCACCAATTTTAGATTTCATGAAACTTGAAAAATTTGATAAACTTTCCAAGGGAAGCTCGCGCACCGTACTAACATTTTCTATATATGAATCGATTAACTCATCTCCAAAACCTACTTTATTGGCGATAACAATTAATTGAGAAGCATCTGTAATCTGTGATTGATTCCATGCAGCGGGTTTAAGCTTTTTGCGAAGTTCAGCATCTTCAATTACTAAAATTTCATAGGGCTGAAGTCCGTACGAAGAAGCCGATAACTGCATCGCTTCTTTTAGAAACTCTAAATCTGTTTCGTTTATTTTTTTTGTGGCGTCAAACTTTTTGGTGGCGTATCGCCAGTTTAAATTTTCAAGGTAGTTACTCATCGTTTCTTAATTTATCTAATAAGTTATTTAAGGTTTCTAGTTCTTCTGTATTTAAGTTTTTTACAGCGTTTTGATTCGCTTCCGTGATAATAGGGTCTAATTCTTTTAAAACAGACAATCCTTTTTCGGTTATAAGTATTTCTATTTTTCTTCGGTTTTCGGGGCAAACCTTTCGGGTCACTAATTTTTTCTGAATCAGTTTATCTACTAACCGTGTCGTGTTGCTATTGCGGTCAATCATACGTTCTTGTAGCGTAGATAAGTTGGCTGGTTTTCCTTTCTGACCTCTTAAAATACGCAGTACATTATACTGTTGATTGGTAAGGTTAAAATCTTTAAAAACCGAAGTAGCCATTTCTATTACCCGAGAGGTATAAGCTATGTTAATCACCGTTTTAGAGGCGATTTCCATTGGTTTTTTTGTCTTTATTACATCTTCAATCTTCATGATTGTATATACAATTGTTGTTGATACAAATGTATGTAGCTTTGCCTATTTAAAAAACACTTTAACAAAGTTTAACAAAGAGAAATGCTGAAAACAAAGACTTTAATTTTGAAAAATTGGAAATATGTTGCGTGAAAGAAACGTTAAAACAAAACTGACAATCAATAAGTTTGAATATATTTCGGGTATGAAAAAAATAGGATTACTACTGTTAATATTGGTGCTTCAAGCTTGTGCAGATGATAAAAAGAAGACAGAACCAAGAGTCGAACCTTCTGATGAGGTTTCTGAAGACATCCAAAATTTAGCTAAAGATGAGAAGATGGAAGAACCAATTTCGGTTAGAATACCTTCTTATGATTTTAAAACCTTTCAGGAAAAAATACTTCAGAAAAGCAATGATACTACCTACGTAGTCAACTTTTGGGCCACGTGGTGTAAGCCCTGTGTAAAGGAATTGCCGTATTTTGAAAGAATAAATAAAGAATATGCCGATAAAAAGGTGAAAGTAATATTAGCAAGCTTAGATTTCCCCAATAAAATACAGAGCCAAGTAGTTCCTTTTATTAAAAAGAACAAGTTGCATTCTGAAATTGTTTTGCTGGACGATGCCGATGCTAATAGCTGGATTCCGAAAGTTTCCAAAGAATGGAGTGGCGCCATTCCAGCTACTGTAATTTATAAAAACGATAGTCGTACTTTTTACGAAAAATCGTTTACCTATGAAGAATTAAAAACTGAAATACAAAACCTATTATAAAACAATTTAATTATGAAAACAATGTCAAAATACCTAACTATAGCGATGCTAGCCTTTTTATTAATTGGGCTAAGCAGCTGTAAAAACGAAAACAAAACTCAAGAAGAAATCACTACAGACAAAAAAGACGAAGTAGCGATGGCTACGCCTGCTGAAGTTGAAACTGCTAAAGGCTACTCAATTGATGACGAAGCAACCGATTTTAAATTGAAAGATGTGGACGGCGATATGGTTTCCTTGTCTGATTATCCCGATGCAAAAGGGTTTATTGTAATATTTACGTGTAACACCTGTCCATTTGCAGTAGCAAGTGAAGAGCGCATGGTTGCTTTGGACCAAGAGTTTAAAGGCAAAGGCTATCCTGTAATTGCCATTAACCCTAATAATCCAGAAGTACAACCTGACGACACCTACGAGTTAATGCAAGAAAAAGCAAAAGAAGCCGGGTTTACCTTTCCATATTTGTATGACGAAAGCCAAACTATTTATGCAAAATACGGTGCTACCAAAACACCACACGTATATCTTTTGAATAAAGAGAATGACAAAAACATAGTAAAATATATTGGAGCGATTGATGACAACGTTCGTAATGCCGATGCCGTAAAAGATCGTTTTTTAGCCAATGCCATAAACGAATTATTGGCAGGGAAAGAGATTACGGTTAAAGAAACCAAGGCGATTGGTTGTACTGTAAAGCAGTAAAGAAAATGTACTTTATATAATAAACCCGATTACGTTAGTGGTCGGGTTTTTTTATTAAAAGAATTTTTATGAATCAAAAACCTGTAACGTTTTTTATTTTTTTGCGTCTATAGCAATGAGAATCCTTATTTTTACAAAAAATTAAGACCAATGGATTTAAGCCAACAAGAGTGGAGCGAAAAGCTTAACGCAGACGATAATGCACAGATTTTAGATGTTCGAACAGACGAAGAAGTAGCCGAAAAGCATATTCCTAATTCTAAACAAATGGACATTCAGAACCCACCAAAATTTATGGAGGAGTTGCAACAGTTGGATGATTCAAAAAACTATTATGTGTATTGCCGTTCTGGCGCCCGAAGTGCACAAGCCTGTGCTATTTTAAAATCACAAGGTTTTGAAAACTGTTATAACCTATTAGGCGGTATTACTGAGTGGGAAGGCGAAATCGTTACTTAAACTTTTCATCATGAAAAAATTATTATTACTACCCATACTAAGTTTGTTTTTTATAGCTCAATCTTGCAATGAAGCAAAATCCGATACGGTTGAGGTTATCAACCCACACCATTTTTTAGAGTCTTTGGAAAATGATGAGGACGGACAGCTAATTGATGTGCGTACCACCGAAGAATTTGGTGTAAGCCATATAAAGGACGCTCAAAATATTTGTGTAACCGATGCCGATTTTGAAGAGAAAATTAAAACATTGGATAAAACAAAACCGGTGTATGTATACTGCCGAAGCGGTGGAAGAAGTGCCCGTGCCGCTAAAATATTAGAAGAAAAAGGTTTTACTAAAGTATTCGACCTACAAGGCGGAATTACTTCTTGGGACGAAGAAGGGCTAGAAACTGAACAATAGCTTTATTACTTCTTAAAATATTAACAGATTGATTTTAATCAAGTTAAAGTAACGCTAAACACTTACCGAGTTTAGTGTTCTGTTGTGTTCAATAACTATATTTAACATATAAATAAAGTTATTATGAAAAATCAAGTTCAGATTATCCACGAGGAAATGCGTAAGTTAATTAAGAAGAGTTGTGCTTCTGATCCGCTATTAAACCCTGAATTTTACAGTTTTCAAAAGTCTTTACTGAAATTCTTTTTTAACGCAGCTTCTGTAACCATAAATCGAGATAAACACACGATAACATTATATGGTGGGGCTATTGTAGATCATTCACCTCGCACTTTATATAACATCAATCAATTATCTACAACGACCATTTCTTATAGCAATTTAGAAGAAACTCTAAAGGGTTGCTTAGAAAAAGGCGAAAAAGCATCACGGTTTTATAAATCGCAATTGTTTCATTACAACAATGTGGCTCAAGTAATAGCAGAAGATGCTATTAGTGCATAAATAAAACCTTATTGTATACTATAAAGCTATCCAAGTAGGGTAGCTTTTTTTATTGCTATTATTTCCGTTCCACTGTTTTTCCTTTTTTTATATATAGAGTGGCATCTTCCAAAACTAAATACAAACAGGGTACTATTACCAAAATAATAGAGGTGGCGAAGACGATTCCGAAACCTAATGAAATTGCCATTGGTATTAAATGAAATGCTTGGCTAGAGGTTTCTAAAATAATAGGTGTTAAGCCTCCAAAAGTAGTTAGCGTTGTTAAGAGAATAGGTCGAAAACGTCTTAATCCAGCTTCGTGAATTGATTCGTATATAGAATGTTCTTTTCTCTTTTTATTTGCATAGTCTATCATAATGAGCGAATCGTTCACTACCACTCCAGATAATGCAATTACTCCCATTAAACTAACAATAGAAAGATCGTACCCCAAAAGAATATGTCCAATCACGGCACCTACAATACCAAAAGGAATAGCGGTCATAACTATTAAGGGTTGGGTATAACTTCCAAAAGCAATAGCAAGTAGGGCATACATAATCATCATTGCCATTGAAAAACCACTCCATAGGGATTGAGTAGATTCTCTCATATCAGCTTGACTCCCTTCAAAAGTCCAGGTAATGCCAGGGTAATCAGCACGAAGCTGTGGCAATACTTCACTTTTGATAGAAGACAGTACACGCCCTACTGCATTGGCAGGTTCTACATCCATCCCTACGTTAATTACACGTCGACCATCCCGACGGTTTATACTGGTAAAAGCTTCACGTTGCGTGACTGTAACGACATCTAATAACGGAACCTCTATACTATCTGGTGTTCGAATTAAAAAATTTTCTAGGTTCTGTAAATTTTTACGCTCCTCTAAAGGTAATTTAACGCGTACTTCAATCTCGTTAATGCCTCGTAATTGACGTATGGCCAAAGCGCCGTAAAAAGCATCTCTAACTTGTCGTCCCACTTCGGTAGAGGTGAGGCCAAGATTTCTTCCTTCGGGTAATAACTTAAAGTCATACTGAAGTTTTCCTTTGTTATAATTATCACTTACATCCCTTGTGTTATCATATGCTTCTACCCGTGCAAAATATGCCTTACTGGCGCGTTCTAAAGTTTCAACATCGGTATGGCTTAAATCTAAACTAATGTCTTGTTGGTAGCCACCGGGACCCCGTTCTGCTTCAAAGGTTATTTGATCTACTCCTTCAATATCCCCAATATTATCACGCCAAATAGCAATGAGTTCACCGGCTGTCATATCTCGGTCATCGGGAGGAAGCATAACTATTTCAACATCAATAAAGTTTTGTCCACGAACGTTGGTTTTAATTCCTTCCGCTACTTCGTAAAGATTATGTTCTTCAAACATTTTTTGGGTAGACCTGGTGATCTCTTCAGCTACTTTAGCAGCCTGATCTGGAGTAGTACCCACCGGAAGTCGTACGCCGGCTTCAATCTCGTCTGCTGCTACTTCGGGCATCATGATCATACCCATATGGTCGCTGTAGCCGTAACCTCCCACCACTAATAGTAGTGCTATTGCGATAGACAACGTGATATATCGATATTTAAGGCACTTATCCAAAAACGGACGATAATGTTTATCAATAAAACGAGTAAGCCCATTTGAAAAATACTGTTGCCCTTTTTCTAAGCGTAATACCCATTGTTTCTTTTTCTTCTTTTTTGAAAGGTGGCCCAAGTGGGAAGGCAAAATAAACAAGGCTTCTAAAAGTGAAACGGCTAAAATAACAATCACGACAGCCGGTAGGGGTTGCCAAAATTTACCTGTTTCCCCAGGCATGAACAAGAGTGGAATAAACGCCACAATAGTTGTGATGATACTGAAGGTTACCGGTTTTGAAACATCTTTTGTCCCTTTAATGGCGGCTTCCATAAAAGGCAATCCTTTTTGCCGGTACTCGTAGATGTTTTCACCTACTACAATCGCATCATCTACTACAATACCTAACACCACTAAAAATCCAAACATGGAAATCATGTTGATACTGATGCCAATGAGTGGAAGTAGGATAATACCCCCAATAAAGGAAATAGTCATTCCCATCATTACCCAAAAGGCGAGACGGTATTCTAAGAAAAGAGTGAGAATAACCAAGACAATGATAATAGCAAGCACCCCATTTTCGGTAAGGAGTGAGAGCCGCTCACGGTAGTCTTCTGCGCGGTTGCTGTCAATACGGTATTGCACTCCCGGTGGCAACTGGAAGTCCTCCATGATTTCTTTTACCGTTTCTTCAATATCCAATGGAGACTGATCCCCAATGCGAAAAATCTCTATGTCGATAGAGGGAGTTTGGTTAAACTGACCGTGAAATCCTGTTTCTTCAAAGCCATCGGTAATGGTCGCTATTTCAGAGAGGGGCACCCGAGCACCTGAACTAGAAGAAACTATAGTAATATCTCCAAATTCTTCTGCCCATTGTTTGCGTTCTTTCATCCGCAGTAAAATCTCTTCACTTTGCGTTTCTACAGCTCCTGCTGGTACATCTTCACTGGATTGTGCAACTATATCGGCTACTTGCCCCAATGTAAGGTTGTATTGTCGTAGGTTGTGCCTTGGTATTTCAATATGGGTAACGTAATCAGGGACGTTTCCTATCTCTACTTGAGTGATTTCAGCATCACTTAAAAGACGGTTTCGTAAACGTTCGGCAAGATTACGCAAGGCGCTGATATCCACGTTTCCGTAGAGACCGATTTGCATCACGTCTCTTTGTCTGGACTGAAGTGCTACTTGAGGTTGTTCTATATCGTCGGGAAAAGTACGGATGCGGTTTACTGCCTGATCAATATCCTGAAAGGCTTTCATTCGGTCGGTACCTGCAACCAATTCGATAAGAATTTCACCGGAACCTTCATTTGCAGTGGAGACAATTTCTTTAATACCTTGTATACCCCGTATGGCTTCTTCAACAGGTAATAATATACCTTGTTCTACTTCGGCAGGGGCTGCGCCGGGGTACACTACACTTACTTCAACAAAGTCAAGCTGAAACTGTGGAAACACTTCTTTTTGAATGTTGAACATCGTCCAAATACCTCCACCAATCAAGAGAATCATGATTAAATTTGCAATAATGGAATTCCTGGCCATATACCCAATGACTCCCTCTTTCCTCACCTTTTTTTCTTGATTTTCTTCCACAATTATTGCTCTTCTTTGCTTTTATTTTGAGGTGAATTCTGAACGGAATCGGTTGCTTCACTACGCAGTGCGATGCCTTCAGCCACAGTACTTAAATTAGTGGTCACTACTTTTTCATTATCTTCTAAGCCTGAACTGATATAAGCGTATTCTGAATCGGTAAGTACAATTGCTACCTTTCTAATGCTTAATTTACCATCATCCATTACCCAAACCGTTTGATTGCTGCGGATATGCCCCCGATCTAACCGAACGACATCTTGTATGGTTTTAGCTTCTAAATGTGCTTCGACGAAAGAACCTATTATCAATTTAGGGAGGTCACTATCCGATTCATATCCTAACGGATCTGGGACTTTTACCAGAACTCGTGCTAAACGGGTTTGATTGTCAAGCGCACCTATTTGTTTGTTTAAATAGCCCATACGATAGGTGTCTTCCTCCCAAGCTGTAGAATGTTTTACTTTTACCATAGATCCTTTCTCTGTATCGCTAGTAGGGAAAGTGAGCCATTTTAATTGAGATACTGGGACAGTAACCGTTATCCAATAATAATCGGAACCTACTAAACGCCCTAAGTTGTCACCCGGTGCTACTTGAGAACCTTCGGTAACATTTTGGCTTAATACGTGAGCATCGAAAGGAGCTTTTATGGTGGTACGGGCAACATTTAGTTCTGCTTGTTGTACGGCTGCTTTTGCGGCTTTTACAGTTGCTCTTACGGCATCCAGTTGCGGTCGCCTTAAAACCAACTGCCGTTCCTTTTCGCTTAATGAATCGATTCCAGCTAGCTCTAAATCTTTTTCGGCCACTTGCTGTCTTCCCATTTCTACTTCTAAGTTTGTTTGTGCTTGAAGCAGTTCACTTTTTCTTAACTCTAAGGTATTTCTGAAATCTGAAGGGTCTACCTGCAATAGTGTTTGTCCTTTTTTTACAAAACTACCCGGTGTAAAATTAGAAGACCTACGGATAACTTGCCCACTAACTAAAGGGCTGAGCATAACATCTTCAACAGGTTGTACGGTCCCGGTAGCTTGTAAAGTAGGTTGATAGTTGCCTTTATTAACCTGTACTGTATTTACAAGCATAGCAGTTTGTTTGGTAGCTCCTTCACTTTCGGCAGTAGGTTCTGTAGAAAAGATAAGGAAAGTAATTGCTACTGCTGCTAGTAGAATAACCAGACATATCAGGATTATTGTTTTCTTTTTCATACAAGTAGTACTTTTTTAGTTGCTATGGAGTTGCCGGGTTTTCTATTTCAAATCCACCGGCCAAAGCACGGTATAGATCAATTCTTGTTTCCAGTTGGGTTTGTTCAGCAGTAATTAGGTCTCTTCTTAATTGCTGTTCTTCATTTAAGGAAAGTAAGACATCTAGATATTCACTAGCGCCATATAAAAATTCAATTTTCAATTGCCGATTTGCCTTTTCTGTTAATTCTAATTGTCGTTTTAAACTTTCCAATTGCTCTTTTTGTTTTTGTTCTTGAATCAAGGCATCTTCTACTTCGCGAAAAGAGTTGAGCACGGTTTGTCCATAGGTATATAATTGTTGGTTTTTTAATGCTTCGGTACGGTCTATTTCAGCACGTATTTGACCTCCGTAAAATAAAGGTGCTACTAAATTTGCTGCCAAACTATAAGCCCACTCATTAAAAAGATCGCTATAGTCGTTAGATCGAAACTGTCCGGTTGCTGATACAGAAATACGAGGGTATTGGCTGCGAACTGCTTCGGCCATATCACGGTCTGCCGCTAGTAAAAGGTGTTGCGCTTGCTGTACATCGGGACGCTTTCTAATGAGTTCTAAAGGAAGTCCGGTTTCTGGTACTGGTGGTAAGACAGGTACGGTGCCTTTAGTTTCTGGTACCGGATTGTTTTGAGGTGCTTTTCCTAATAGTACCGCTAATTGATTTTGCAAAAGAGCGACATCAGTTTCATACCCGATTTTTAAATTACGAGTTGATTCTACTAATTGTTTTTGCCTTAAAATATCTACTGCTCGGGTTTGACCGCTACTAAACCTTGCTTGAATTAATTGCACAATATCGTTGTTGGTCTCTATCTGTTGGTTAACCAGTGTTAATTGACGCTGAGCTGTTGCCAGTTGGTACCAAGTTGTTGCTATTTGTGTAGAAAGAACCAAGGCTGTGGTTTGATAATCAAAATAACTAGCTTGTGCTCGAAAGACTTCTGCTTGCTTAGCAGAACGGAGCCGGCCCCATAAATCAAATTCATAAGAAGCCGATAAGCCAAGTTGTATATCTTCTCCCCCAGTAAAATCTGCCTGTGGTCTATTTAAGGATGTTCTTGCATTTGCTTCCACTTGTGGCCATAAGGTTGAAGCTTGGCGTTTTTGTATGGCTCTAGCTGCCAATACTTGTTGCCAAGTAGCCGCTAGCTCCATATTCTTGCTCAAAGCGCTGTCTATTAATTTATTTAGTGTAGTGTCTTTAAAGGTAGTCCACCACTTTTCGGGAATCACCTCTGTTCCAGTATATGAAAAAGGTTGTGGTTCTTCTACAGGAGGTGGAATATTAGTCATTTTTGGTGCACAGGAACTAATAAATAATAGGATACATAGAGAAATGAGCATCCTAAAAGAATAAGGACACCAAATGGCAGGCCGGCTGCAAGAGTGCGTACTATTTACATTGTTATAACTTATAGCAGGGTACAATTTAATGCAAAATACCTCCCGATAGTATGCTCATGAATACCGGTAGAAGTGCAATTTTTTTCTATTAATCCTCTTTTTTCTAAAGTTATGGTTTTTTTAATAAGTTAACAAACATTACGTTACACCTTAACATACCCGGAGTAAACCCGAGCAATTATAAGTGAACCCCTGTTTAAAACTTAATTATTTTTAACCAGTATTGTGGTTTTGACATTGTGTAATAAATTTATTCAAGATTGATTACTATTGCTACTATTAATCTTCAGCTTAACTTTTTACGATATGGCTTAAAGTTATAGGTAGTGGCATGTACTATTAAAAAAGAGAGTTGCTCCATTTATTTGTTATGGTTTAAATCCTCCAATTTTAAAGATTTTGATACCTTTAAACCTTGTTTCTAACAAACTGCTTTCTATGAATTATTTCTTGTCCAAAACCTTTGTGATTTTTTCGTTGAATAAGGAAGGACGCGCCAATGGTTTTACTATGAAACCTATTTCTCCTTTGACCGATTTCAGCTATTATTTCCAAGACCTGGACTTTAAGCGAGCAGTAGAGATGTAGGACACTATTTTAAAGAAAAAAATAGTATGTTGAATAATTAGAAACTGAAAAGTCTACTGAAAAATGAATAAATTACATGAATCTATTAGACCATATTAAATCTGTTCTAGAACAAAACGATACATTCTGTAAAGACGGAACGTTGTTTAAAAACAGTATTGTAGAAGCCACGTTAAAATTAGATGCAGACTTACTTTCTTTACTGATTAATGATGAGCTAACTAAAAAAAACTTTTTTCAAGAAGTAGATGGGGTGTTGGTGTTTGATAAGGTCAAGTTTCAAAAATTCATTTCAAACAAACAATTTCTTCCGGATAGTTATACGGCCTATAAAAATAAAATAGGGTTAACCGCCAATAATGAGTACTTAACCGAAGCAAAAGAAGTTGTGTTGTCTTGGGCTTATAAAGACACCGTGTTAGAAGGAGGTCAAACCAAAGAAGACCAAAAGCGAAAAGAGATATTCTGGAATGAAACATTAGCTCCTGATGAAATTGACAGGTTGTTTGAGCCAAAGGTTTTAACCAACTGGAAACGGTATGATAAAGAAGGAGCGCATGCGGTTAAAAATATTTCAGAAGAAGATAATTTTATCATTAAGGGCAATAATTTAATCGCGCTTCATTCTTTAGCAGAAGTGTATAAAAACAAAATCAAGCTCATATACATAGACCCACCTTACAATACGGGTAATGATAGTTTTCAGTATAATGATAGTTTCAACCATTCTACTTGGTTAACCTTTATGAAGAACCGATTGGAAATAGCGTGGAAGCTATTGAACAAAGGTGGCTCAATATTTATACAAGTAGATGATAGTGAGTTTGCTTACCTAAAAGTGTTGTGCGACGAGGTATTTGGCAGGGAACATTTTAGGGAAGCCATCGTATTAAAATCGAGCACCGAAAGCGGCGTAAATGCTATAAATGTAAAAAGAGGGGAACGGTTATTCAAGGTTAAAGAGTATATTCTTTTCTATTCAAAATCAAATAGTTTTAGGTTTAACCCTTTCTATACCAAAGCCGATTTCAATACAAATTATAGGTATGAAGTTGTAAAAGGCAAAAAAGGATATACGGTAACCGATTTATCAAAAAAGTTCAAAGAAAAATATCAGGATTTAAAAATATCCAAAACAGAAAAAAGCCTATTGGCTAAGAAAGCATTTGAAAATTATGCCTTGGCAAACGCAGAGAATATTTTTTCTCTTGAAAAGAATATTAAAAAAGCAGGGGGGAAGTTTAAAGCTTTTGCTTTGGCCAACAAAGAAAAGGGTATTGTAGAAGAGTATATAAACTCAATGGATAAGGTGGTTTTAATATATAAAGGTGGTGTTTTTGTCCCTCTTGCTGAAAGGATTGTTGCCGAAGACAATAAGAATTATTTTGGGGTTTTAGCATCCGATCTTTGGGTTGATATTGGTACCACACCATCAAGCGAAGGGGGTATTACATTTAGTAATGGTAAAAAGCCTGAAAAATTATTGAGTAGGATTATTGAGATGACCACCAACGAAAAGGACATTGTCTTAGATTACCACTTGGGAAGCGGAACCACTGCGGCAGTAGCTCACAAAATGAGAAGGAGGTATATTGGTCTTGAGCAAATGGACTATGGGGAGAATGATAGTGTGGCTCGCTTGTTAAAAGTAACTAATGGAGAACACACAGGAACCTCAAAAAAACTGAACTGGAAAGGTGGAGGCAGTTTTGTGTATGCTGAATTGGCTAAAAATAATGCTAGGTTCATCGACCGAATTGAAGCTGCTTCAAACTCTACAGCTGTTTTAACTGTTTATGAAGATATTATACAGAACCCGTATAGTAATTATAAATTATCCACTCAAGCACTAAAAGATAATTTTGAAGACTTTAAAGCACTTTCTTTAGCCTTTCAGAAGCAAGTTCTATTAGACTTTTTAGATACGAATGAGCTGTATGTAAACTACAGTGAGATGAATGATGAAACGCATGCTGTAGATGAAATAGATAAAAAAATAACGGATCAATTATATAAAATTTAAAGGAATCAAGATGGCTCCTTATATTTCAGATAGACAGTTTACTAATTACATTCATAACAATGTAGCCATACAAAAGATTTATGCACCCTTAAACTGGGAACAAGTAAATTTAGATAAAGCGTATGCCGAACAAATTGATATGCAAAAGGGCATTGATTATGTGTTTAAACATAAGGGGGAGGTGAAAACCGTTCAAGAACGATTTAGGGAAAGCAAATACAGCAGGTACTCAGATTTCACAATACGATACAGAAGGGATGGCAATGCTCACAAAGACAGGCGAGAGTCGGAATATTACAAAATGAAAGCTTCTTATTTTACATATGGTATAACCAATTGTTTAAAAACGAATGTAAGCGGATGTACAGATTTTTTAAAGTATGCAATTATCGATTTAGAAAAAGTTTACTCTAAGATCGATACAGGGGAAATAATCATAAAAGACAATAAAAGAAATACGTGTAGGGTACTAGATAACAGCATTATTGAATGCCCTGTTAAATTTAATAAAGATGGATCTTCTTCTTTTTTTCCAATAGAAATATCGTTTTTAATACAGTTGTTTGGGGATGATATTGTAATCGCTCAAAAAGGGTTTCTTTAAAAGCTATGCAAACATTAGAACAACAAATATCTGTAACAATAACCAAGGGGCTTGTTCCACTTGATGTAAAACATCATATAAAAAATAACCTAAACCCAAAATTTAAGGTTAGGCCCTATCAAGCTGAAGCTTTTTCAAGGTTCGATTATTATATAAACCAATACCCAGATAAAAATAAGCCAATACAGTTGTTGTTTCATATGGCAACAGGTAGCGGAAAAACCTTGGTGATGGCCGGTTGTATATTAGACCTTTATAAGCAAGGGTATAGAAACTTCATTTTTTTTGTCAATAGTTCTAACATCATAGAGAAAACAAGGGATAACTTTTTAAATTCCCTATCATCAAAATATTTGTTTAACGACAGCATTTCTTTTGGGGATAAAAAGGTGGAAGTAAAAGAAGTGGATAATTTTGAAGCTGCAAACCCTGATGATATAAACATTGTTTTTACAACCATTCAGGGGCTGCATACCCGCTTGAATACCCCAAAAGAAAACAGCCTTACCTATGAAGATTTTAAAGACCAAAAAATAGTCTTGCTTTCAGACGAAGCGCACCATATTAACGCAGAAACCAAAAAGGGAAAAAAGACCAAAGATGAGGTGGAAAATATGATAAGCTGGGAGGGTACTGTAAATAAGATCTTCAGTGCCAATCCGGATAATTTTTTATTAGAATTCACGGCCACCACAGATTTAGCAAATGAAGAAATAAAAAAGAAATACCAAGATAAATTATTGTTTGATTACCCTTTAAAAAACTTCAGAAATGATAAATACTCGAAAGAGGTACAGATACTTCAAGCAGAATTAGAACCCTTTGAAAGAGCCTTGCAAGCATTGGTTTTAAGTCAATATAGGCGGAAGGTATTTGAATCGAATAAAATAAATATCAAGCCTGTTCTCTTATTAAAATCAAAAACAATAAAGGACAGTCAATCCTTTTATAATGAGTTTGTAAAAGGTGTTAAGTCATTGAAAAAAAGTCAATTAGAAAAAATTTTCAATAATACAACAAGTGTAATTATTCAAACGGTTTTCAAGTTTTTAAAAGACAACAGTATCACCTTGGACAATTTCATTTCTGAATTAAAAGAAGATTTTTCAGAAGAAAAGTGTATTACGGTAGACAGTAAAAATGATAGTGAAGAAAAACAGCTCATTGTTAATAGTTTGGAGGATACAGATAATGAGTATAGGGTGATTTTTGCAGTAGATAAATTAAATGAAGGTTGGGATGTGTTGAACCTTTTTGATATTGTCCGTTTATACAACAAACGGGATACCAACCATAGGTCCGGAAAAGTTGGTAAAACCACTATGTCTGAAGCACAATTAATTGGGAGGGGAGCTCGGTATTGTCCTTTTCAAATAGTGCCAGATCAGCCCAAGTTTAAAAGAAAATACGATGAAGATGTGGACAACCCATTACGTATATGCGAAGAGTTGTACTATCATGCCGCCCATAACCCTAGTTATATTTCAGAGCTGAATAAAGCATTGCAGAAAATTGGAATCAAAAGCTCCAAAAGCATTAAACGAAATTTAAAGTTAAAAGAAAGTTTTAAGCAAACGGACTTCTATAAAAACGGTGTGGTTTACGTTAATGAAAGAGAAGCTTACGACCGTTCTGGTATTAATGAACTAGACAGCTCAATTAGAGAAAAAACGTATATAGTAAAACTTAAAACAGGGTTTACTTCATTGAGTAATGTATTTGGAAATGATTTAGAAATGAATCTTCAAAAGGATAAACGTATTTATAAAGTAAATACCTTCTCTGAAACCATACTGCGTAAAGCTTTTAGCAAACTACCCTTTTACCGTTTTAATAATCTACAAAAGTATTTTCCTAACCTGAATTCCATAGAAGAATTCCTGACTTCAGATAGTTTTCTTAATCAAGTACAAGTGCAAGTAGAAGGTACTGTAGAACAACTTGAAAATCTATCGAATGAGGATAAGTTATTTGCCACAATCCAGATATTAGATGAAATAGCCAAGCGTATCTCAGATGAACATATTCGTTTTGATGATTTTGGGGGGTAAGATTATTTTTCAAAAAAGGATTAAAAAGACCCGTAAGTAAAACTTACGGGTCTTTTTAATTTGCACCCTTTTCAATTATGTGTATTTGGCTTTTTTATTTAAAATTTAATAAGACCGCTAAGTTGTTGTTTTAAATTTTATGCTATTTTTGATAAAATTAACATTTTCTTAGCGTTTTTTACGTGTGAACTAGATATCAATATTATGAAACTAACTACTTTTAAAAGGGATAGTATTTTCATTTCTTTAACAATACTATTTTTGTTAGCTACTTTTCAGGGAATAGCACAAACAAAATCATCTACTGTAATAAAGAAGAGAAATGCTCAATACAATAATAAAACAGTAACAAATAGAAATCATCAGCTGTCAAGTGCTATAATAGCTAATTATGATCACGAAAAGTTATCTCAACTTTACAATAAGAATGTGATGAAACAAGCTGCTTTAAAAAGAGAGGCAGAACAATATGCTTTACTTCGCAATATCCCATTAAAGATATATAATGAGGATGGTTCCTTTTCAGAATTACAAAAATTGGCCGATGATGGTACATTAATTTATTATTCATTAACTAACGTTGATGCCGCTACTTCTACAAGAGCAAACTACCTGAATACAAGTGGAGGCTTAGGTATAGATTTAAATGGTGACAACATGACTGCACATGTTTGGGATGGAGGCCCTACACGACCTACTCATCAAGAGTTTGATGGTTCCGGGGGGAATAATAGAGTGACCATTAATGACGGCGTTACAACATTAAACGGAAATAGCTACCATGCACAACATGTGACTGGTACCGTTGTAGCTTCTGGGTTTGACTCTGATGCTAAAGGTATGGCCTGGCAAGCAGATGCATTAACACATGACTGGAATAGTGATCTTTCCGAGGCCACGGCCGAAGCAGCCAATGGAATGTTACTTTCCAATCATTCGTATGGGTATAGAGCCTCTGCAATTCCTGTTCAATGGTTTGGAGCGTATAGAGAAGACGCTAGGGATTGGGATGAATTAATGTATAATGCACCCTACTATTTAATGGTTGTTGCCGCAGGAAATGATGGAAGTGACAATACTTCAAATACAAATCCACTAGATGGAGAATCTGCTTACGATAAATTATCGGGAACATCTACTTCAAAAAATAACCTTGCTGTTGCAAATGGTTTAGATGCTAATATTGATGGCAATGGAAATTTAATTTCGGTTTCCAGAAACTCAGGCAGTAGTGAAGGTCCAACTGATGATTATCGTATTAAGCCAGACATAATGGGTAATGGTACGGGGTTATATTCAACTTATGATAATGCAGATAATGCATATAATACTATCTCAGGTACTTCCATGGCATCTCCTAATGTAACGGGAACTTTATTATTATTACAAGAACATTATAATGATCTCAGTGGTAATTTTATGAAAGCGGCTACCTTAAAAGGACTCACACTTCATACAGCGGATGATGTAAGTCCTTCTGGTCCGGATGCCCAAACAGGTTGGGGATTACTAAATGGTAAAAAAGCTGCTGAAACTCTTACTACATCTGTGGCCAATAGTGGTTCTGCAATTGTAAGCGAACTTACTCTTTCTCAAGGTCAAACCTATCAAATTACGGTGCAATCTAATGGGGTAGACCCTTTACAGGCTTCCATTTCATGGACTGACCCTGCAGGAACTTTAAACAACAACACCAACGATAATACACCAGCTTTAATTAATGACCTTGATATTCGTTTAAATAATGGAACAAATTATTCACCTTGGCGTTTAACTGGGGTTACAACAAATGGGAGTGGTGATAATATAGTAGATCCTTATGAGCGTATTGATGTAAATAGTGCCTCTGGAGTTTATACATTAACAGTAACACATAAAGGGACACTTTCTGGAGGGTCTCAAGATTTTTCTCTAATTGTAACAGGAGTTGTGGTTGCTACTTCTCCAGAAATAAGCTTTGCTAATCCAACAGGAAACACTGAAGAGAATACTAATTGTAGCTTTTTTGATATTGATGTGCCTTTAAACATTGCGCAAGGAGCTTCAGAAGATGCAGGTGTAACTTTTAACATGACTGGAGGGACTGCGACAGAAGGACTGGATTTTGACCTATTAACCCCTACAGTTACATTTCCGGAAGGAACAGTCGATTCGCAAAACATGACACTCAGAATATATCATGATGGTTTTGTTGAAAGTGACGAAACAATCGATATTGAATTTACGGTTAACCCCAATGGGGGGGATGCAACAGCAAACACGAATGCAGATACTTTTACTCTGACAATAAATGATGATGATCTTGCTCCAACTTCTTCTCAAAATAACATACTATTTTTTGAAGATTTTGATGATGGCGATTTTGAAGTTAGTACCTCAGGAGATGGTGATTCAGATTTATGGGGTGTAGGAAACAATGCTGCCTTAACAAGTACTTATTGGACTACCACTGGCAATGCTACAGTATTTGCTTTTACAAGTGATGATATTTGTAATTGTGATAAGTCTAACGATTTATTGTTTACTAATAGCTTTAGTTTAGATGGAGAGTATACAAGTGCCACATTAACTTTTGATCATGCTTTTTCTGATATAACCGGTGAGACAGGTACTGTAAATATATCTATAAATGGGGGTAGTAGTTTTACAACTATTAGCACACTTTCAAACTCATCTGTGGATCAAGGAGGAGGTAGTTATTCTACTCCATGGGTAAATGACAACACTATAGATCTTTCCAGTTATATTGGAGAAGCAGATGTTATTTTGCAGTTTAAATATAACGATGGTGGAAATTGGCTTTACGGAATGGCTGTAGATAATATTTCTGTTACAGCAACTTCAAATACAAATGTTCAAACAGCTGTAAATTCTGGTGCTCCAGATGAAATTTCACTACTAAGCTCGGGTACAGTATATGCTTCAGATCCTACTTCAGGAAATATTATGGCAGATTTAGTTAATACCAACAATGACGATTATGGCTGTACAGACATTTCAGTCTCAAGAGCTGGAAACGGAGCACAGTCCTATAACGGAAGTGTTTCACCAAACTTGGCAATGGATAAAACCTTTAGTATTTCCCCAGAAAACAATATTAGCAGTGGAGACGTGGAAATAACCTTTTATTTTTCTGAAGCTGAAATTGATGGTTGGGAAAGTGTTACTGGATTAACCGTAAATGATTTGGTGGCAGCAAGAGAAGACAGTGCAATAGAAACTTCTCCGCTTACCGTTGGTTCATTTGGAAGTAATGTAACGTTAACAGGAACTTTTACATCACTATCCGGAACGTATTACTTTGGTTCAGCAAATACATTTGGTACTTGTACTGGGGTGGTTAAAACCTGGAATGGATCAATTTGGAGCCCTTCTGGAGCACCTGGTGATACAAACCCAGTAATTATAAATGGAACATACAATACGTCAATAGATGGAGACTTGACAGCCTGTACACTTACTGTTTCAAGTGGAGAAAATGTTATTGTAGGGGCGGATAACTTCATAAAAGTGAATGGTGATATCACCATAGATGGTATCTTAACTGTCGAGCACGAAGGAAGCTTAGTACAAGTAGATGATAACGCCACAGTGACCAACAACGGAACAATTACCGTTGAAAAAACAAGCCCAAGTATCGGCAATAGAGGGTTTATGATTGTTTCTAGCCCGATGACCCTTGATGATAAAACCGCCTTTGGTAACCCGATACAGTTCCGTAATCATATTACAGGTAATTTTATTCCCAATCCAGATGTTGCAGACGACTTTCCAGATGCTAATAATTTTGCCGATGACAATGGTGATAACTGGCAACAATATACAGGGATGATGAACCCTGGGGAAGGCTATTTAATGATGCCGCAGACCACCCCAACAATAGGAAGTCCTGCCAGCTATGATTTCGAATTTGACCAAGGAACCCTTAACAATGGGGTAATTAACTTTACGTTAGGGTATAATGGAACACAAAACGCAAGTCCGAACATATTGGGGAATCCGTATGCTTCTGCTATAGATGTGGACCTGTTTTTTGACAACAACACCATGATAGACGATGTATATTTCTGGGAACACTTGACCCCACCTTCAAATTACCCGGGCTACAATCTTGATAATTATGATATGGGTGACATTTCCATATACAATGAAACCATGGGCGGGGTGCCTGCTGCAAATGGTGGTGCAACACCCAATAGGTATATTGCTTCTGGGCAAGGTTTTGGTGTAAAGCCGAGCAGTGGGGGAATGGTTGAGTTCAACAATGCCATGCGTGTAACCGATAACAACAATACCTATCGGGCCAATGAAATAGAAAAGGACCGTATTTGGCTGAATGTATTTAACAATACCTATAAATTAGGGAGTACGACATTAATAGGTTATTCTGAAGTAACTACAGACGGATATGATAATGGGGTTGATAGTAAATATTTGGCAACGCCAGTTTCCTTATATTCTGAATTGGAAACCGGAGAAAAACTGGTGATCCAGGGTCGTAAGCCTTTTGAAATTGAAGATGAGGTCATGCTGAGCTTTTCTACTCAAATTGAAGAAATGCAGACCTATAAAATCAGTCTGCACGATCTGGATGGTATCAATATAAGCGAAGCCATTGTGTATTTGCTGGATATTGAAACTGGATCCCTTACCAATTTAAGTAAAGGTGATTATGTGTTCAACAGTAATGCAGGGACGTATCAAAACCGCTTCAAAGTTTTATATAGAGGTACAGAGCTGGATATTTCAGAAAACATTTTGGAAACCATTTCTTTGTTTCCGAACCCTACGTATCATGTGTTGAACATTACATCGCCTACTATTTCTATTACATCTGTAGAAGTATATGATATTAGAGGAAGAATGATAGAGGTAGCGAGTTTTGATAACCAAAAAACTGGTGTCATCGATGTCTCTAAATTAGATAGCGCACTATATTTTATCTCAATCTATACAACAGAAGGTATGGTGACAAAACGATTTTTAAAGGAGTAATCTACTTCTCTTTGTTGAATTTTATAAAACCCGAAAGTAAATTTACTTTCGGGTTTTTAAGTAAAAAATAGATTTAAAGCTTCTTCCTTAAAAGAGGATTTATTTATACAGGATAAAGGGTGTGGCTGTACTGGACTGTATCTCTTTTTCTTATTATATATGTTACCATTTTTATAAAAACTTTTAAAGTTTTCTTATTAAACGCCATTAAATAAACGCATTAGAGAAATAATTATTAATTTAAGGGAAGGCGATAATAAATTTGATGAAAATGGAAGATGAAATAATTGATCACGTAAAAGGCGGTTCAAGACGTGAAAACAAAGAAGTTATTATTATTACCGGAAGCAGCGGTTTAATAGGGTTTTCGCTAATTGAAAAGTTAGCTGAAAAATATAGGATTGTGGGCTTGGATAGACTAGGACCTCCTTATCCACCACTACAAGCAGAATGTGTCAATTTTGATATTACCGATGAAAAAGCCATTGCTGCAGCTATGGAACGCATCCGGTACGGGTATGGAAGTAAAATTGCTTCGGTGATACACTTAGCTGCTTTTTACGACTTTACCACAGAAGATAGCGAAAAGTATGATGCCATAAATGTAGAAGGTACCCGCAAGTTTTTAAATCAGTTACAGGATTTTGAAGTAGATCAGTTTATATTTTCAAGTTCCGATCTTATTTATAAACCTACTGACACTGGAATAAAAATCGATGAAAATGCACCCATAGAAGCCAACTGGGGCTATCCGGAATCTAAGGTTCAAACAGAACAATTAATTAAAGAAAATAACGAAGACATTCAAACCGTGTTTCTGCGAATTGCAGGAGTATATACAGATTACGGTCATTCAATCCCCATTACGCAACAAATAAAAAGAATCTACGAAAAAGAGTTGGTAGCTCATTTTTATTCAGGCGATGTAATGCACGGCGATGTCTATATTCATTTAGAAGATCTTTTGGATGCTATTGTAAATACGGTAGAAAGAAGGGATACATTGGAAAATGAAATCGCCATTAACATTGGAGAGCCCGAAACCCCAACGTATAAAGAATTACAAGACGAGATAGGAAAACTGATCCATGGAACAACATGGGAAACCTATGAAATGCCAAAAACAGTCGCAAAAGCAGGCGCTTGGCTTCGAAATGCTACAGGCGACCCTTTTATAAAGCCTTGGATGATAGACCGTGCAGGTGAACATTATGAGCTCGATATAAGCCGCGCTAAAAAATTATTGGATTGGCACCCAAAACATAAACTGCTAGATACGGTACCCAAAATGGTGAAAAACCTAAAGGAAAATCCCGAAAAATGGTATAAACAAAACAACTTGAACTAAAAGATGGGGCAAGTAGAAAAATACATTCCGCCCGGCTGGGAATATAACCCAGCAACTTGGTCACAGCGTATCCCTATCGTGGTATTGGCCATCATAGGGTTTTTTATTGCGGGATATCTTTCTTTGTACCAGCTTGAGATAATCGATTCGGTGTACGAGCCTTTTTTTGGGAATGGAAGTGTGAAAATCCTTAATTCAAAAATAAGTCATATACTTCCAATACCCGATGCGGCATTGGGGGCTTTTGGATATTTGGTAGATGCTGTAACCGGTGTAATAGGCGGCACCAATAGATGGCGTAGAAAACCATGGGTTGTCATTGTATTTGGGTTGGCCGTTGGACCTTTAGGGTTTGTAAGTGTGATGTTGGTTGTTTTTCAACCGGTTCTTTTTTCTGCTTGGTGCTCCTTGTGTTTGGCTTCAGCAGTCATATCAATTTTAATGATAGGCCCGGCTATGGATGAGATGCTGGCAAGCCTTCAATACATGCAACGTGTAAAACGTTCCAACGCTTCGTTTTGGAAAGCGTTTTGGGGAGTAACATCAGAAACCGATAAAGTAACATAATTATGTGGCCTAGATTTATAAATATAGTAATTGGAATGTGGTTAATGGCGGCACCGGCACTGTTGCAATATGAATCTACCGCAACCGACAACGGACATATAGTAGGACCAATATTAGCAACCTTTGCCACTATCGCAATTTGGGAAGCTACCCGAAATTTAAGTAAGTGGAATTATCCCATAGGAATATGGTTGTTGGTGGCGCCTTGGTTGTTGGGGTACGATAGCACCATAGCCATAATTAGCGATATGGCAGCTGGAGTGTTGGTTCTGGTTTTTTGTTCTATTTCAGGAAACGTAAAGCAAACATTTGGTGGTGGTTGGAAAGCATTGTGGCAAAAACATCCTGAGCATATGCAGCAGGGTGCTTCAGAAAAAGAGAATACAGAATAGCTTTGCATTCGCATTACTTATATAAAACGTATTTATACTCTTTTTAATATATAATTAAGGGGTAGTTAACACATTGTGAGTACTATAAATAATATCTTAGTGTAGTTTTATGAATGTAAAAACCAATTATTATGACGACGAAGAATCATGGAAATCAGATAAAAGACGATGAACAGTACGAAGAACTTCGGGATAAAGGAATGAGTAAAGAAAAAGCCGCTCGAATTGCAAATACCGAAAACTCCGGGGAGAAAGGTGGACACGCTAAGAAATATGAAAAACGTACCAAAGAAGAACTGGAGCAACAAGCCAAAAAGATAGGAATTGATGGATATAGCACCATGGATAAAGAGGAGTTGATTACAGCCCTTCGAAACCATTAAAAAGTATGGATAAAGAAGACCAAAATAAAAAGCATGTGGTAGGTGATGAAACCCATCAAAAAAAGATGGAAGGTGAAACGCACAGCAGGGATGATAAAAAAACATCTAAAAGCTGGTGGGATGCATTAATTGATTTTTTTAGATAACAGCACTTTCAGTTATTTTAAACCATATTTTTCTAGGTTTTTAATACGTTTAATTACCTTACTGCAACTGTCTGAATTATCATCTCGATAGGTGTCGTTATCCACATGTATGGTTACTTCTTTCCATGTTTCTGTTCCCGAAAGATCTTGCCACTTCACCATTCCGGTGTAATGCCCACGACTTTTTTCAATGAGCTTATAACCAATTTCGTTTTGGGTAAACTGGTAGCGCGTGAGTCCACCTAATTTTGAATAGCGTCCAATAATAGAATCTTTTTTGGTACCCCTGTTGTTATGTGTAATTTCAGAAAATGATGGAGTAGCGGGAGGCTTTGTTTTGCTAAAAGTAATGATGCGTCCATCACACCCTTCCCACGAACCAATGATATTATTGTGATTCGAAGAAGAACTAATAGGGGCTGTTGCGGTGGTTTTACAAGAACTCCAAAGAGTACAAGAGATGGCAAGTAAAAGGACACTTTTGAATACCTTCATGGGGTTAATCTTTTCGTTTGTATTTATCTTTTATAAATTCAAAATACATATATCCAAACCGGTCAAACCAATCTTCAACCCCAAACTTGGCTTCACATTCGCTGAGTTTCATCATAGAATCGGCAAGGCTTTGTAATAATTCGGCATATTTATTATCATAGGCTTGTTCCAGTTCAGTAATGGATTTTTCTATTTTTCGGCGTTCTGCCTGCCAAGCCATACCAGATACTCCATGAATTCCGGAAGCATTGTCACCAAAAGAGAGTGCTGCACTTGAAAAGGTTTTCGTGCATTTGTAAATGGTGGCCAATTGTTCAAACAGGTAGCGTACTTCGTTAAATTCTTCACGGGCACCAAGAAAACATCCAGCACAGTTGCTGTCGTCTTGAAAACCAGCATCCGTAGTGGGAATGTCACAAAAAGAGGGAATTCGAGGCTGGCCGGGAGGTGGTGTAGAGTTGATGCATTGTCCCAGTCCAGTATAGCTTTTATAGAGATTGACCGCATTGTCTAAAAAATCTTTGATACTTTTCAATTTCGAATTGATGTCTTCTATATCACCAGTGGGGTCATAACCACCACTCATTCCTTCTCGTAAATCAGATTCAAATTTCCCGTTTTCTAAATCTTCCCCGTTGTAATATTGATCGTCATGAAAAAAACCAGGGGTTGCACTATTTTGGGGGATTGCCTGTAACGGAAGGGAAATTAACCAGACCAGTACCGCTGCTTTGCGCCCTAATAATTTGCCCGCTAGCAGACCTATTATCAAGATAGCAATGCCCAAGGCGATGTATAACCATAGGTTTGAATTTCCTGAACCTTCGCTAGGGTTGTCTCCAGCAACGCCTGCTGTCATGTCGCTTTCTTTTATTTTGGTAAACGGACTGTCTAAATAGGTTTTATGAGGCTTACTGGCTTGTATAATAATAGAATAATTGACCGGTTCTCCAGAAGGGGAGGTAACCTGAAGACCAAAGGAACTGTACGCCCTAATTTTAAAATGGATAATACCCTTTTGAGCCGTTTGTGTGGATTGTTGCTCCACGACATCTTTCCAGTTATCGTTTACTAACGTTACTTGCAGTGGATGTTGATCTGTAAAGGCTTTGACAAGAACATCAACAAATTGAAACATGCCATGTCCCTTTACATAATAGTATTTGGTGGAGTCTACAGAGCTTAGTGTAGCAAGAAATTTACCACCTTCATGCCCTTTCCGGTTGTCATCTTGCAATTCCAGCTTTAGGGGCTTAATTTCCTTGTCCAAAGTGTAGGGTTGGGCATAACTTGGTGAAATTCCCAAGTACAGTACGCTACATAAAATAAAGAGTCTTAAAAAGTTCATGCTGTTTAATTTTTATACTTTTCAATTAGGTAATCAAGGGCTTGGATGCCTTTTTGTTCTAAATACTTTTTTTGGGTTTCGTCCATTTTAAGCATAGTTCTATACTGTATTTTAATACCGTTGGCATAGGCAGGATTGTATAGCATGTAATACCCTTGGTTTGGGTGTTTCCAGATATAGTGGTCGCCAGAGTCACTTATTTGTAAAAACTTTTTTTCATAAGAGCCAGTGACCCAATTTGAAATTTCGTCCCGTACTTGAGCATTTGGCATCTTAAAAGAAGTTACCCCAAAAACAGTTTCAGTATTGTTGTTTAAAGAAAGGTGAAAGCTGCAATAAGTACCTCCATTAGTATTAGTATGATTATACGTTTCTTTTACATCACTTATTGAAATACCATAAAGGGTAGCAATTTCCGTTTTGGTGATCTTACATTGATCGTCCAAAGCAAACAGCTTTTTATAATCCCCTTTTTGTGGTAGTGCAATGGATGTTTCTTCTGAAGTACCTTCGGCTTCTTTTTTATTTTCTTCCGAAGGGCTTTTCGATTTTTTTTCTGAATTAACACAAGCGGTTAGTGACAATAAAAAGATAATGGATAGAAATGTGGGGTATGGTTTTGATGCTTTCATAGGAAATAGGTTGGTTATTCCATCTTTTTCAAGCAGAAAATCAGTTATAAAGATGAAATATTATGGTAAGAGTGCTTTGTAAAAAAGCGTCCTTTTTTGAATGGTCTTTGTGTGAATGTCATCAAATAAATAGGCGTGACTAAGTAGGCGCAGGTCTTTATGAAGTACCTTAAGCGGTTGTTAAAGACTTAAATGAGCTAATCCAAGCAGCTTTTTCAATGGCGGTTAATTTTAGAAATGGATGCTGGTCCGGATTGAATTCGGAAGGGGACATGCCCCAAAATTTTTTAAAATCTTTTGAATAATGCGCACTATCATAAAAATAGAAAGAAGCATCTGTTGCCTTGTAGGACGGTTCTTTTGCTGTAAGCGACGAAAAGATAAAGTTATACCGGATGATATGCTGATAGGTAGAAGGGGAAATGCCCACCATTTCTTTAAACTTCTTTTGAAAATACCGTTTGCTTACCCCTAGTGTGTCTACTAGCTCATGAAGTTTTAGCTCTCCTTTAGATGTTATAATAGTATCAATGGCGGCATCTATAAAATTAAAGCGGGGCTGAGCTGTATCCAGTTGTTGTATAAATAGGGTGTCCAATGCTTGAATATTTTGAGGAGTGGTATTGGATGTTAAATGAGTTTGAAAAGCGTTGTCCAACTTTCCTTTAAACAACGTGGTGGGGTTGACTCCTGTATTGACAATACGGGAAACATCAATCTTAAAAAGGTGGTGCAAGGTTGTGGGTTTAAGACATGCCACTATTGCTTTAAGATGATCTCCAGCGTAACGCATATAGTAAGGGAAGGTGGTTTGTGCATTCACAAAATAGGTTTCGGTAGGATAGGTACTATCCTCTATTTGTACCTGCATGGTCCCGATGGATTGAAACCCCATAAAACTACAGCCAGTAGGAAGGCTCAGGTGCTTAATGGTTTCATTAGGGTGCTTTTTTTGCCAATTTAATTCAAAATAAAACAAAATGAAATCTTGTAACCGGGGATGTGCTTCAAACGTTTTAAACATAGTCGCTTTAGTTACCTCCGCTAAGCGGTACGATACCATAAAGTTACACAATTTAATATAAGAAAAGTAACTGTGGGTATAACCATATAAAAACTTAGAAGATTATATGGTTAATAATAATTCAGGCGACGATGATAGGTAATTATTTAATCAACAAACCTATTTGTGCTTAAATAGTTGTCAGAGAATAAACTATAGCCAGATATATTTCTATTAAGAAATAGAACTACTTGAATGATTTTAAAATTACTATCGTACAAAATTTAGAAAACAGTTAAAAAGCATCTGTAGTTTTGAACTATATTAATTTTAAAACTTTAATTTATGAAAAGATTTAAATCTTTAAGAGACCCCCAATCGCAAGATGATTTGGACAATCACTCCAATCAATTAAACCCCAATAATGACGAGTATTGGCACTCAAGAGAAGATTAATTTTATAAAGGCAGTAAGTTAATTACTGCCTTTTTTGTTTTTTTGTAGGTATGATTAAGAAGCTACTACAACAAGTTGAAAAATATATTATATCATTATCTTCAGAAGAACAAGGTAAAATGATAGAGCAACTTTTAATTACAAAGTATGGTAGTAAAGAAAAAGCTGAATATGAAGTGAAAAAACTTAAATTCACTTATCCAGAAGAAAAAGTTTTTTTTGCTAAATTAAGTGAAGAGCTATATTTTCCTGAATTTAAAAAAATTATAAGTTTATTTGAAAGTAGAGATAATTTCTCTTCAATAGTAGATATAGCAGCATCTAAAAATAGTAAACTCTTAGCATCTATTTCTAAAGATAGATTAGGGGAAATCCAAATACTTACTGAACGCTTCAATAAAGATAATGCATTTCTCCCCTTAAATACTATAAGTGACAAAGTTAAGTTTACGATAAAAGAAACCAGACAAGAATTAGGTTTTAAAAATCAGCAGACTTTTAAAAAGTGGTTAATACATTTTTTTGGTTCTAAATATGAAGGGAGAAGAAAGTTTAACCTACTCGAATATATTGAAGTCATAAATAAATTTATATCTGAACCGGGAGAAGAGAAATTTGATTTTAAAAAAAGAGCGAGTGCATATAAAGAAAGACTTAAAAATGGTTTAGTTGTAAAGAAATCACATTTAATAAAATTTACCGAAAATGATTATAAACTATTACAAGTAGAAACATCTTTAATTAATGATGAGTACAACTTTAAATTACCCGATAATGTAGATAAATATCCCTATTCAATAGCTTGTTTGATAATACAGCAACTAGAATAAAAGGCTGTCAAGTCAGTTGCTTACTCGTAAATGGGTTAATGAGCTCGTTGAAGAATGAATTAGTTAAAATTTTTCATCTACCTAAAAAAACTATCATCCAGGCTATCCTTTTTTATTGAACAAATCTTCACTTGTTGTTTCCCTCATTGGTGGGTAGCACCATCTTTTAATTCATGATAAATTTTAATGTACTTTTACATTGCTAATAGATTCGAAGAGAAATTATCTACCATTCAAATTTCTTACAAAGTATTAAAGAAAGTCCATAAAAAAACATCCTAAGAAGCCGTGGCCTACCAAAGAAGCTATGATACAGGTGTATGAAAATAACTTGTGGGGCGGTGATAAAACGGAGTTTTATTCGGGTTTGGGTTCTCATGATAGGGGAGTGGTACATAAGTATGTAGATGTAGTTTCAGCTTTTTTAAAGGAGTTGAAAACACCACCCGTGGTTTGTGATTTGGGTTGTGGGGATTTTAATGTGGGGAAGGAACTGGTGCAATACGCCAAGGAATATAAAGCTATCGACATTGTCCCTGATTTGATTGCCCGTAACAAAAAAACATTCAGAAAAGATAATGTAACTTTTTATACCCTAGACATTGCCAAAGATGAATTGCCTACTGGGGATTGTGCGATTGTAAGACAAGTGCTACAACACCTATCGAATACAGAAATTAAAGCTATCGTCGAAAAATTATATCGATTTAAGTATGTGATCCTCACCGAACATCTACCTGAAGCAACTTTTGAACCCAATGCAGCTATTATTTCGGGCCAAGGCATTCGACTAAAAAAACAAAGTGGTGTCAATCTTCTTGCAGCTCCTTTTCATTTTAAAGTAAAAGAAGCAAAACAGTTGTTGTCGATTTCATCGCCTGGCTTTAAAGGAAATTTAGTAACTACTTTGTATAGGGTGTTTTAAGTATTGCCACCTTTTAAAAGCTTTATATATTTATGTAATAAGCTTCTTATCTGTTCCGTGGTCATGGGGTCAGCCGCCTGTATAGCGAATTGTAAGTATTCTATATATTTTTAAACTATAAAATCATTTATTTTCTAAATAAAAGAACATACTCACCATACGATTACAGAGATTTAATGTCTCTCACTTGTAGTGTTATTTCATTATTATTAAGTTTGCAGCTTAAAATTTCAAATTTGTTGTTTAATTTTCAAGAAAGAGTTAATTTTTATATGAAATATTTAAAGTTTTTAAGTGTTTGTAATATATTGTTATTGTTTGTGTGTTCGGTACAAGCGCAAGACAATACCGCTTCCTCAATGGAAGTACAGATAGACCTTGAGAACCCTTCTAAAGAAATTAATGACGGAATAGCTACAATTGAGGTTCAAGGCGGGACAACGCCGTATACATATAAATGGAGTAACCAAGCTACTTCACTAGAAGCAACAAAATCTAGGAACCTCATTGAAGGGATGGAGCATACCGTGGTAGTTACCGATGCTACTGGAACATCGGTTACAAAAAAGTTTACCGTTCCCACAGAATCCATAACAGAAACATTTAATAGCAAAGTGCAACCGGCGGTTGACTTTCTGGGCAGTATTCTGTTTTGGGACCCCTTTGCGGCTTTGGGATTGTATGATCCAGTAGTCTATACCAATTTTAAACAAATACCCATCCCCAATTGGGATGCCACAACTAATAAAACCTATTACCTAAAATCTTGGTTGCAGCCTGAAGGAGCCGTTGTAAAGGAAGGCGATAAGATAGCTATTATAGAAACAGACGAGAAGGTAACTGCCCCCGTCTATGCAGCTGTAAACGGTAAGCTTCAATATTTGGTGTTGGAAGGCGATCAAATATTTAACCCCAATAATACCACCGATGTCATTGAACAAGGCGCTCATATGCTGGCGATGGTCGAGTATGAGGAGCCACAACCCTTACAATATCCCAATGGAGATATTAAGACCAACACCATTCCGTTTATTGTAATCTGGCTTATTTTGGGGAGTATCTTTTTTACCTTTCGTTTGGGCTTTATCAATATTCGAGGGTTTAGACATTCAATCGATTTAGCTAAAGGGAAATATGACGATCCTGATGCCCCGGGAACCATCACTCACTTTCAAGCGATGGCCACAGCGGTTTCTGCCACGGTAGGTCTAGGGAACATTGCAGGGGTAGCGGTAGCTATTTCTTTGGGAGGTGCAGGAGCTACGTTTTGGATGTTTATGGCAGGTTTCTTTGCCATGTCCTTAAAGTTTGCAGAATGTACCCTGGGAGTGAAATACCGTATTATTGAAAACGGTAGAATTTTTGGAGGCCCTATGAATTATCTGCGCTACGGCCTAGAAAAACGAAACCTAAAAGGGCTAGGGAAGTTTTTAGCGGCATTATTTGCCTTACTGGGTGTAATCGCTTCTTTTGGTGGCGGAAATATGCTACAGTCTAATCAAGCTTTTAAAATTGTTTCAGAACAACTTCCTTTCTTGGAAGGCTACGGTTTTTGGTTTGGAGTAGGTTTCGCCGTGTTGGTAGGAATCGTAATTATAGGTGGAATTAACAGTATTGCCCGGGTAACAGGGCGTGTCGTGCCTTTTATGGCAATCGTTTATATTCTAGGGTGTCTGGTCGTAATAGGAACCCATATTGAAAATATTGGGGGTGCTTTTTCCGCTATCTTTAATGGAGCTTTCTCAGCCGATGCCTTAAAAGGTGGGTTTATAGGAGTACTCATTATTGGGTTGCAACGAGCCGCCTTCTCTAGTGAAGCAGGGGTAGGGTCGGCCGCCATTGCACACAGTGCCTCAAAGACTAATAATCCCATAGCCGACGGATTCACCTCTTTAGTAGAACCCTTTATCGATACAATGGTGGTATGTACCATGACCGCTTTAGTATTAATCTTTACTGGAATGCATGAGGTAGATGGACTTGGAGGAGTAGAATTAACTTCTGATGCCTTCGGAAGTGTCATCTCTTGGTTTCCTGCCGTACTTGCCTTTGCCGTCTTTTTATTTGCCTTTTCTACGATGGTATCTTGGTCGTATTACGGTATGCGTTCGTGGACTTATTTATTTGGACGTAGCAAACAATCGGAATTTATCTATAAAGTGATGTTTTTACTGTTTGTAGTATTAGGTGCTTCTGCAAGTTTAGGAGCGGTATTAAGCTTTTCAGATATGATGATTTTGGCTATGTCGTTCCCTAATATCATAGGCCTCTACATTATGTCACCTGAGATACGGGCTGATATGGCGGCTTATTTGAAAAAACTTAAAGCTGGAAAAATATATGTTAATGAGAAATTTAAAAAGGCATAACCAATTCTAAAATAAAAAACCATCCGTTAAGACGGATGGTTTTTTATTTGTTGTGGAGCCGGGGAGGTTACAGAAAAAGTAATCTCCAATGAATCCCATTCTGTAAATGGAAAGCCACGGACTGCATCCGGTTTTTATTGTTTTATTTCGTCCCTTCGAGCAAGCTCGGCGATTGCATAAAAAATAAAACCACGCTCTATGAGCGTGGCCTTCTTATTTAATAGTGGAGCCGGGGAGATTCGAACTCCCGTCCAAACGCGCAATTATACTGCTTTCTACATGCTTAGTTTTCATTTGGTTTTTCGTGGGCTTGCCGGTCGAAAACTACCAACGCACCCCTTATCTTCGCTTAAGTTTCGCAAGTGCATCAAAGCCCTGCACAAGCTAGGTTTACTTCTACGAAGCCACTAAACCAAACGCCGTAAACCAAGGCCTTTGAGTGACTTCCTGCTTGCCCGTCTTACGGGCCGAGGCATATCCTACTATAATTCAGATTATGCAGCTAGGGCGTAGTTATTCTCGCCGTTTAAAAAAGTTTGAAACATGATATTTACGAGCTGTGTCCCGGCGCTCGGCATGCTTACAATACAATAAGACCCGCTGTCAAAACCAGTCGGCCCCTTTTTAAGTAAACAGTTGCCAGTATGCAGTAATTAAGAATGAATTTCTAACTACATTCTACTAGCTACGAACTAACAAAGATACATGAAAATCCATATCTTTGCGGCTGTCTTCCCTAAAATGAAAAGACACTATTAATTCTACAAAAAGCATTCCAAATGGCAATAACTTTCGCGCTTATTAAAGAACGTAAAAATCCACCCGACCGTCGTGTCGTTTTTTCACCTCTAATGTGTCAGGAAGTCATAAATCAATATCAGGAGGCTCATATTATAGCTGAAACATCTGATATTCGGATTTTTAAAGATGAAACCTATAGAAAAGCAGACGTAGAAGTAAAGGAAGATATTTCAGAAGCAGATGTACTTTTAGGTGTAAAAGAAGTGCCGGTTGAGGCTTTAATTCCGAATAAAAAATATTTTTTTTTCAGCCATACCATAAAAAAGCAACCGTATAACCGCGAGCTGTTACAGGCAATTCTTCAGAAAAAAATAGAATTGTACGATCACGAAACCATCACAAAAAAAAATGGAAGCCGCTTAATCGGTTTTGGGAGGTATGCAGGATTGGTTGGAGCATACAACGGCTTTAGAGCACTAGGGTTACGTGATAAACTGTTCAATTTAGAAAAAGTGGACATCTTGCCCGATTTAGACGCTGTTAAAGAGGAGTTGGACAATATAGAGGTTCCCACGATTAAAATCTTACTCACCGGCAGTGGGAAAGTAGCCTATGGTGCTAAAGAGATTTTAGATTACTTAGAAATTAAAAAGGTACATGTTACCGATTATCTTACCAAGGATTTTGACGAGCCTGTATATTGTATGATCGATGTACTAGATTATAATAAGCGCACAGATGGATTGCCTGGTAATAAACAGGAGTTTTATAATGACCCTTCTGGTTATGAGAGTGACTTTATGCGCTTTGCTACGGTAAGCGACTTCTTTATAGCGGGTCATTTTCACGGAGAAGGAGCTCCTTATCTATTTACAAGAGAAGATGCACGCCACCCACATTTTAATATCAATTTGGTTGCCGATGTCTCTTGCGATATTGATGGCCCAGTAGCCAGTACCATAAGGCCTTCTACGATCGAAGATCCGTTTTATGGCTATGACCCAGTTACTGAAAAAGAAACTTTCTATGATATCCCTGGTTCTATTACTGTTATGGCCGTAGATAACTTACCTTGCGAATTACCTAAAAATGCCAGTGAAGGCTTTGGTGAAATGTTTTTGGAAAGTGTTATCCCTGCTTTTTTTAATGGTGATAAAGATGGAATTTTAGCACGTGCCAAGATGACTACCAGCGAAGGTAGATTAGCTGAAAACTTTAGCTATTTGCAGGATTATGTAGACGGGAAAGATTAAATTTTCTTCAGGAGGATAGGGTCTTGATTTTGAAAATCGATCATAGCAGTGAAGAACTCTTTGATTCCTGGATATGCATCAGCAATAAAATTATATTCGGTTAGATTAAAACTAAAACGAATATTAATTTTCCCATTATTTTCGGTATATATAACAGTACATTGACCAATTTTGTCAAAAAGATTTAAGGCTTTGTTTTTAGGAAGCTGTTCTACTTTGTATTTATCACCCAAATCTATTGATACTAAGTAAGTCGTTGAAATTGGATATCCAAAGTTGATAGGAAAACTTCTTTCATCTGATTTAAATGGATTTTCAGAAAAATAAGTTTCAAAAAAATAAGGGTTTATATATACTTTGTCTCCAATTAATTCAGTTTCTAAATCAATATTGTAATCTACTTTTAGTGGTTCTTCTAGATTGGTTTTATTTTTTACGGTAAGATCAGTTATTTTAATAGTAGCACTTTTCTCTTTTTGATTGACGTAGTCTTGATAGTTAGAGTTGCTTATCTGTTTCCTTTCATTAATTGCTACGTAACCAGTTCGTATTTCGTTAATTTTTCCGGTAAATAGTCCCTCTTCTGAAGCTTTTAGCTGTGTATTTACATAGTACCCATTTTTTTTATGAGGAGTTAATGGGTGCCAATAGCTTCCATTTTTAAAATCCATCACCCGGCCTTTACCATTCAAATTTTGAAAAGGAATTATGCCAAAAGGAACTTCTTTATCGACGGCATCTAAAAGAAATTTTTCATTATCAACAGTAAGTAAAACTATAGCACGGTTAAAATCTGTTAACACAGGATAAGTAGTAGTAGGCAGTCCATTTTCCCTAGTTGAAACCAACATAAGTTTTGCGTCTAATTCTGCACCTTGCAATGCATTAATGAGTGCTAAATTAATTTCAGAAGTATTCCCTACTTTTTCCTCAAAGGCATCTCGTACCCGCACATCGTTAAAAAGGCGTTGTTTACCATTCCATTTAAAATGATCTTGAATAAAGGTATAGATAGCCTTGGCTCTTTTTAAATCATCTGGAATGGTTAGGATGTTTTCGGGTAGATTTTTCTTCAAAAAATTATTGTTGTTTAATTGGCGGCCAATATCCTTATCTGTCTTAAACTCATCATCTACATCATCCCAAGTTTTTGAAAATGAGTTTTTTGATCCGCTGTAATCTAAAAATTCTCTCAACTCATATTCAACACTTGCCAAATAATTACTTTTAGCTAACATATAATTTTCACTCTTAAATGCAGGAATATTTTTCATAGCATAAATAGTGGACTCACAATCTGCTGGGGTATATCCATCAATATAAAGACAGTTTTTATTGATCACTGCTTCGTCTATATCTAATTTTCTACCACCTTTTAAAACTCTATTGTATTTGAAATTCCCTGGAATTTCACTAATAAACTCACTATATAATGTTGGAAAATTGTTTTGAAACTGCCATCCATTAAAGTTGAAAAAGAAAGGAGACTCGATTGTGTAAGTATACTCTAAAACACTTCCATCCTTAATGTCTGGAAAGGTAAACCGGGTTACTTTGTAATCTTTAGATTGGTTTATGTTGAAGATTTGATCACTGGAGACGTATTTTTTTAAAATGCCATTGTGGGTAATAGCTTGTATGTTCTTTATTTGTTCTTCGCTTCTTTTTCCAATCAATAAGGGGATTTCTATAGTGCCGCCATTAAAGTTTTTTGCATCGATTACTTTTATTTTTCGGTGAACTTCTTTTATAAGCCTAATATACCGACTGTTTACTTCCTTAAAATGATTCTTGCCCTGCTCAAATAAAACTACGGCGTTTGCTTCTGGATCCTTAGGGAAGGATGTCATAGAAATTTCTAGATCTGTTGGCTCTCCAAATTCTGCTACTTGGCGTTGTTGTGCTTGTAGAAGGAAACTGTTGAGGATTATGATAAAAAGGAATAGAGAAGTAGATTTTAGGCTCATTTTTTAAGTAACATATTAGATAGGGTTGCAAAATACACAAAAAATTAATTTTTAAAAGTTTTGGTTCTTTTTCTTTGAAGGATATTCTCAATGAACCCTCCAAATACACATCCAATAATGTAGGCTATAAAATCAGTATACTCAAAAGAGGTTCCCAAGATTGTTTTAATAAGCTTCGATTGAATGTTTAAGTGCTTTGTAATTTCAAAAAGCTGAAGGAATTCAATGCCAAATGCAAATAGCAAGGTGCCTAATAATACTTTTTTTGAAGAAACACATATAAACGTTTTTACAAAACTAAATATTAAAATGACCACCAGTATATCTCCTACAAACCCACGAATAAATGGGTTAAAATAAAAGATCGCGATTAATATTTCAGAAATTAATAGGACAGCTGTAATGAGACCGTACTTTTTTTTAAAGCAAAATTTCATTCTACCTTAATTTTATCTCCCAAAAACTTGGGTTGTTTGTTAACAGCAATATCTAAAAGCGCCTTAACACGCGCTAAGTATTCTCTTGTCTGTGTTTGTTGAGCATAGGTTCCAGTGACAGTTTCGGCATTATATCCTATTACGTTTAAGTTAAAATGATCTGCTATTAGTAATGCTCTATAATTATGAAACTTTTGAGAAATAAGGGTGAAATTTTCTAGACCAAAAACCTCTTTGGCTCGAATTATGGAATCTAATGTTCTAAAACCTGCATAATCTAAAAAAATGCTTGCTTTAGGTATGCCTCTTTCAATTAAATCTCTTTTAAAAGTGGCGGGCTCGTTATAATCTTTTCTGCTGTTGTCACCACTTATTAATATATATTTTACTTTACCACTTTTGTATAAATCTGTAGCCGCGTCTAAACGAAATTGATAATAGGGGTTGATAGTACCGTTGTTTAAATACTTTGAAGTTCCTAAAAGCAGCCCAACTTTATTGTATGGGATTGTATAAGTACTATTATAAGTTCTACCCTCTGCATTTACAATAGTGTAAGTGTCCATGCAAATAATAAAAAAAAGTACAAATGGGCTCAACAATAAAGCCCATTGTAACATTTTCATTGCTTTATTTAAAATTGATTTTTTCATATTTAATTATTCGCCCAATCAATTTTACGGGAGGCAAACATAATTATGGCAAGTATGGTAAATAGGCCAATACTACCTACTAAAAGCGCATAACTTTCTAATTGAATAATGATGTAAATAAATCCATATAACGAAGCAAGAGAAACACCTATTAAGAGCGGAAACTTAAACCCTTTTAAAATAGCTCTTGAATAGACAACAATAAGTGCCAGCACTGAAAAGGCAGCGATTAGGTACGCCTTTAAAAAAGTACTGTGTTCAGAAATAGAAATAAGCAATGTATAGAACATCACCAGCGCTAAACCAACCATTACATATTGAAATGGGTGTATGTATATTTTTGAAACTAACTGTATCAATAAAAAAACCAATAATGTAAGACCAATTACCATGAACCCATATTTGGCCGTGCGTTCACTTTTTTGGTATTCATCCACAGGTATAATAAGTTTGGTTCCAAAAGCGAATTCCTGTAAGTTGGGTAAATACCCAAAAAAGGCTTGTTCAAATTGGCGGTTAATTTGTAATACTTTCCATGATGCACTAAAACCATCTGCTGTAATATTACGGGAGCCGTCTTCAGGTAAAAATAAACCGTTAAAACTGGGAGAGTGCCAATTAGATGTCATCGTTGCAGAAGTTTCTTTACCAATTGGGATAAATTGTAAACTTTCACTGCCATTAACGGTCATGGTAAATGAAAAAGGGGTAGGGGATTGTACAGTTTCTGTTATACCTACAATAGCTTCACTCTGTATAGTGTTCAGACTATTCGTGTCGTATTTTGGGTTCATAGTCAACTTTTGATTGCCCAATTGTACTTTAAGGGTATTACGAATCCCTTTTAAGTTTGAAGTTTGCACAATTACAGACGCCTTCTCCCACTCAATGGTTTTGATCTTAACAGCTTCCGAAGAAAAATCTATAATAGGAAACTCACCAGAAACTTCAATGTCAGAATTATAAACAACCGATTTATAAATACTTCTATTGAGGGGTTTGGTTTCTACTTTTGAATCTATATTGAGTTTGTCAGGAAAAAAATAGGCAAATTTTGATATTTCTTTAGTAGTCGTGAAATAGCTTTCCTTTTTTTTGTCATATGTTTTCTCCTCCTTTTCTATTGTATAGGGTACTTTTAAAATAGGACCGGATAGTAGTACTTCGTTTCCCCATTTGCTATTTATTTCATTAACAACTTCTTTTTGCCTGTAAGACCGCTCAGTTATCAAATCTTTTACAAATGATAAGGGCATCAATAAAACCATAATTAAAACCCCTACTACTAGCATACGTGCTGTGATGGAGTTGCGCATCCAGTTACTAAATTTGTTTTTTTTCTGTTCCATAATATAGATTTAAAGTACTTTGAATTTCAAAGTTAATTAATAAAAAAATTAGTTGTTTATCAGTTTTTCTAAAGCTTCAATATGTTTTTTGAATTCAGTTTTACCAATTTTTGTAGCACTGTACCGGGTGTTTGGTTTCCGCCCTATAAATTGCTTTTGAACTGAAATATATTTTTCTTTTTCCAGTGTTTTTAAATGGCTTGCCAAATTACCATCGGTTACGTCCAGTAATTCTTTAAGGCCATTAAAATCGACATCTTCGTTTACCATTAGGATCGACATAATACCAAGCCTGATACGGTGGTCAAACAATTTGTTTATGTTATCTATAATGCCCACAGTTATTGTTTCTTTTCTTGCACAAACATAAGACTTCCATAGATAATGTGCAGGACTCCAAAACCAAATATCCAAAACCAAAGCCCATATCCCGGAAGAGCTGCACAAATAAGACCTAAAATAATTTCAGCATACCCTAAGTATTTTACATTTCCCAGCGTATATTTAGAAGCATTTACCAATGCCAAGCCATAAAAAACAAGCATTAAAGCACCGGTGAGTCCATAATGTTGGTTCCCTAATTTAATGAGTATGTAAATACCCCCAGTAACTAAGGGAATTAAAAAGTTAAGTAGTAACCTTTTAGTGGTCGCATCCCATATTTTTTCGTTGTTTTTTGTTGCTTTTCGGGTTGTTAATAAATACGCCGTAACCACACTCAATACAGCTACGAGTGCTAAAACCAGTAAAAGTAATTTAAAATTTTGGCTGTGGAGCGTTAGATATTCTCCGGGTTCAGGAAATAAAAATAGATAGGCGATCATGGCTCCTGCTATAGCATATATTCCTGCGAAGATTCCTGATAGGCCACTTAGCGAAATAAACCTAGAGGACCGGTTCATTAGGTTTTTAATTTCACTGATATCTTTTAAATAATCTTTTTGTTTCATTTTTAAAGAACTTTGAAAAACAAAGTAAATATAATTTTCTGAAATACGAAAACCAATTTTTTGTTAAAATTTAAAAAAACAGGAAAAACCCTATTCAAAAACAGGAAAAACCCTCTTGAAATACAAAATAAATCATCGCATCTTTACCTTATAATTAATCAATGCTAAATTAATTGGGGAGTTAATAAAGCGATTAGATAGAAAGACCACTTTTTTAAGTGGTCTTTTTTATTATAAATTTTCTTAAAAATAGGAAAAAGCCCCTTTCAATTAGGTGTTTTTACCTATTGTATAGATTAATACTTTGCCCCATCTTTGTATTAGCTTAATTAATTGGGGAGTTAATAATAGCGATTACAAGGGCTGCCAATATTATGTTGACAGCCCTTTTTTTATTCAGGAACTTATAATTTATTTTTAGCCAAATAATGTAGTTTAAAAGAAAACCTGCTTGAAGAAGGCAGGTTTTTTTAATTTATAATATATTCAGTCTTGCTTATAATTCATTAATCGTCTTACGTATCGCCACCAAATCGGTCAATAACTTTTCAAGTTTTGCCAAGTCGAGCATATTTGCCCCATCGCTTTTTGCGTTTGCAGGGTCAAAATGGGTTTCGATAAATAGACCATCCACTCCAGTAGCAATACCGGCTCGGGCAATGGTACTGATCATATCTGGACGACCTCCAGTAACACCCACACTTTGATTGGGTTGCTGTAAACTATGCGTAACATCTAAAACAGTAGAGGCATATTGTTTCATAGTGGGAATTCCTCTAAAATCCACTACCATATCTTGATAGCCAAACATGGTTCCGCGATCAGTGATCATTACTTTTTCATTTCCGCTATCGGTAACTTTTTTAGCGGCATGTTGCATGCTTTCAGGACTCATAAATTGTCCTTTTTTCAAATTGACAACTTTTCCCGTTTCTGCAGCAGCTACAACTAAATCGGTTTGACGTACTAAAAAAGCGGGTATTTGTAAAACATCAACAAATTCTGCAGCCATAGCTGCATCGCTACTTTCGTGTATATCTGTAACAGTAGGAACATCGAATGTCTCTGATACTTTCTGAAGAATTTTCAATGCTTTTTCATCCCCAATTCCGGTAAAACTATCAATTCTACTTCTGTTGGCTTTTTTAAAACTGCCTTTAAAAATGTAGGGAATTTCAAGCTTATTGGTTATTGAAACTACCTTCTCAGCAATTCGCATGGCCATGTCTTCCCCTTCTATAGCACAAGGTCCGGCCAGTAAAAAAAAGTTATTGGAATTGGTATGTTTCAGTTTAGGGATTAAATCAAGTTTCATAGCTTTCGTTTGGAATGCAAAGATAAGGAATTCAGTTTTCAGAAAAACATTCCACTTTTCAGTATTTCAGAAAATTAAATAAAAAGTAATGAATAATTCTTTAAAAAATATAACACTAATTATAGTGCGTTATTCCATTAATTAACACTACTTTTGCGCCCGCGAACATCAAGGTCACATATAACAAACCAAAACGTGACTATTCACTGATTGTGAGGGTGTTTCATTTTTAAAAAGAGCAACACTATGAACATTAAAAACATTGCCATTATAGCACACGTTGACCACGGTAAAACTACCTTGGTAGATAAGATTATGCACCATTGTAGTTTGTTTCGTGAGAATGAGCAAACTGGTGAGTTAATTTTAGATAATAACGATTTGGAACGTGAGCGTGGTATTACCATTACCTCTAAAAATGTTTCGGTTACCTATAAAGACACTAAAATTAATATTATCGATACTCCTGGTCACGCCGATTTTGGCGGTGAAGTAGAGCGGGTATTGAATATGGCAGATGGTGTTTTGTTGTTGGTGGATGCTTTTGAAGGCCCCATGCCGCAAACTCGTTTTGTACTTCAAAAAGCAATTTCATTGGGCTTAAAACCTTGTGTGGTTGTAAATAAAGTAGATAAAGATAATTGTACGCCAGATGAGGTGCACGAAGCTGTTTTCGATTTAATGTTCGAATTAGGTGCCGAAGAGTGGCAATTGGATTTCCCAACCGTATATGGTTCAGCTAAAAACAACTGGATGAGCGATGATTGGAAAAAACCAACCGACTCGATTGAGCCAGTTTTAGATATGGTATTAGAGCACATTCCTTCTCCAAAAATTGAAGAAGGTACTACACAGTTGTTAATTACATCTTTAGATTACTCATCTTTTACCGGTAGAATTGCAATTGGACGGTTACAGCGTGGTACGTTGAAAGAAAATATGCAAGTAACTCTTGTAAAGCGTGATGGCTCTAAAGTAAAAAGTAGAATAAAAGAATTACATACGTTTGAAGGATTAGGCCGTATAAAAGTTCAAGAAGTTCAAGCGGGTGATATTTGTGCATTAGTTGGATTGGAAGGATTTGAAATTGGTGACACCATTGCCGACTTTGAAAACCCTGAAGCATTAAAAACTATTGCTATTGATGAACCAACCATGAGTATGTTGTTCACCATTAACGATTCGCCTTTCTTCGGAAAAGATGGAAAATTTGTTACTTCCCGTCACATTAAAGAACGTTTGGAGCGCGAGTTAGAAAAAAACTTAGCTTTACGGGTGCAGCCAACTGATAGTGCTGATAAATTTATGGTATTTGGTCGTGGTGTATTGCACCTTTCAGTTTTAATTGAAACCATGCGTCGTGAAGGATATGAACTTCAAATTGGACAACCACAGGTAATCATCAAAGAAATTGATGGGAAAAAATGTGAGCCAGTTGAAGAATTGACAATCGATCTTCCTGAAGCGGTAAGCGGTAAAGCCATTGAAATGGTAAGTTTACGTAAAGGTGAAATGTTAAGCATGGAAGCCAAAGGTGAGCGTATGGTTTGTAAATTCAATATTCCTTCAAGAGGAATCATCGGTTTACGTAATCAACTGTTAACTGCAACTGCAGGTGAAGCCATTATGACACACCGTTTCTTAGAGTACCAACCATTAAAAGGCGGTATTCCAGAACGACAAAACGGTAGTTTGGTTTCTATGGAAAAAGGAAAAGCGATACCTTATTCTATTGATAAATTACAAGATCGTGGACGCTTTTTCGTGGATCCGGGAGAAGATATTTACGAAGGTCAGGTGATTGGAGAAAACAGTCGTCAAGACGATATGACTGTGAACATCACAAAAACTAAAAAATTAAGTAATGTACGTTCTTCTGGAGCAGATGATAAAGCCAAAATTGTACCTGCTATTAAATTCTCATTAGAAGAAGCGTTGGAATATATTCAGAAAGATGAATATGTTGAGGTAACCCCTAATCACCTTCGTCTTAGAAAAGTATATTTAAAAGAAGTAGATAGAAAACGAAATAAAATAATGTAATTTATTTCTGAAATCTAATAGAAGAAACCACTGTCATTTTGATGGTGGTTTTTTTTTGCGATTCCATACAAAAATGGTACGTGCTGTGAAACGGTTAATTGTATTTATGCAGTTTGGGTTCTTCTCTATTCTCTAAAAAATAGTATTTTCGTACCCTAAGTGTGTACGTAATAAGTACTCTCCAACCTTGAAGCCTATGATTATTTTATTACTTAACTATCACACAGCAAAGATTTTATTTCATGTTGAGTATTCTTAAAGATACATACATAAAATGGTTGATTGCAGGTGGTATATTGGTGCGTTTAGGTATTTTTCTTTTTTTTTATACCCATGTGTCGATCTACCCAGATAGTTCTACTTATATAGAGTTGGCAGATCGCATTATGGAGTTTAACTTGTCTGGGTATTCAGGATATAGAAGCCCGGGATATCCATTGTTACTTACGGCCGCGTTTGGTAATTTATACCTTGTGGTATGCTATCAATTTAGTTTAGGGATTTTGTCTTCCATATTTTGGTACCGGTCTCTATGCAAACTCCGGTTTTCAAGAAAACATAGTTTTTTAATTTCTTTTTTTATAACGACACTGCTGAATGTTATTTTCTTCGAGACTTCTATTTTAGTAGAAAGCTTAACTTTATTTCTACTTTCTATAGTTGTTTACACGTTGGTGAAAGGGTATTTTGAAACCTCTACCCTTAAAAATGAATTGTTTTTAGGAATAGTACTTGGCTTATTAACTTTAGTAAAACCCTTTTATGCGTTTTTACCGTTTTTAATATATGGAATCTACATTCTAAAAAACTTTAGGTTAAAAAGGCTGATAAATAAAAAGTTGATAATTTTAATTTTTCCGTTGCTATCCTATTTTGGATGGTCGTATGTAAATAAAATAAATACCGGTCATTTTGTTTCCACTACTTTTTTTGGGTTGAATGTAGCACAAAATTGTGTTCGGTTTGCTGAAAAAGGACCAGAAGAGTATAATTGGATTATAGAACCATACGTTGAGTATAGAGAAAAGGCGATAACCGAAAATAAAAATTTGGCAATGTCAATTTGGGACGCATATAATGATGGTGCATATAAACAGTACAATTTAAGTCTAGGTGATCTATCTGCACAATTGGGTCAGTTTGCCACAGCAACCATTAAAAACAACCCCTTGGACTATGCAGAACAAGTGCTGTTTTATTCCTGGAAAGATTTCTGGAAGCCAACAATCTATTGGAATTATAATTATTTCAACTTTAAATATGCAAACAACCTCTATTTAGCAATTTGGTATATACAGCATCTGTTTTTATTGGGATTTAGATTACTATTTCTTTTTTTGATTCCTTATTATATTTTAAAAACCATTAAAACTAAGCAAATTGCTATATCTTTTATTTTGTGTATGGTGGTTTTTTCAGCTTCAATATTACAAGCCTTAGCTACTTATGGAACTAATAGTCGCTTTAGTTTTCCTTTTGAATTTATTATAATCTTTGTTGTATTCCTATTTATAAAAGAACAAAAAATAATACCTTTTTTAAAGAAGAAGTTTGCTTTGGTTAAATAAGCTTTACTTAAAAATAATACCTTTGGAATAATAAAAACCAATTTAGCGTATGCCTTCTTTTAGAGTACAAAAATATACTGCTCCGCTTAAAGCGGATTGGAACGGTTTTATCGCATCGGCAAAAAACGCCACTTTTTTATTCAACCGAAACTTTATGGATTATCACAGTGATCGGTTTGAAGATTTTTCATTGATGGTGTATAAAGATGAAAAGTTATATGCTGTTTTACCGGCTAACAAAAAAGGGGACATGGTTATTTCACACCAGGGATTGACGTATGGAAGTTTTGTGTTACAGAAAAAAGGGAAACTATTGGCTGCTTTTGAAGCTTTTAAAGCAGCGCTCGAATTTTTATATACTGAGGGAATTAAAACGCTTGACATACGTATCATTCCAACATTTTACAACACCCTTCCAGCGGATGAGTTGTCGTACTTCCTCTTTAAAGCCAACGCAACCTTAGTGAAACGGGATGTGTTGATGGTAATCGATTATGCAAATAAATTACGATTTCAGAAAAACAGAAGAGAAGGTATTAATAAAGCGGTTAGAAATGGATTAACCGTACAGATAGATGATAATTTTGAAGGATTTTGGAATGAAATTTTAATCCCAAACCTACAGAAAAAACACGGAGTGAAACCAGTTCATACACTCGAAGAAATTCAATTATTGGCATCCCGTTTTCCGAAGAATATCAAACAAGTAAATGTCTATAAAGACGAAAAAATTGTCGCTGGAACAACAGTTTTCTTAACGAAGACAACCATTCATCCGCAATATGTTTCAGGGAACGTAAACAAAAACACTTACGGAAGTTTAGATTTAGCATACGACTTTATTATTAATCAGCTTCAAACTGATAAGCGGTATTTCGACTTTAATATTTCGAGCGAAGAAAACGGCAAACATTTAAACCAAGGGCTTATTTTTTGGAAAGAAAGCTGTGGCGCACGTACGTTTACGGCAGATAATTACGTTGTAGAGACTGCTGCGTATAAAACTTTAGACCTATCATTGATATGATTCCATTTTTAGACTTACATAAAATCAATACCCGTTTTGAAGCCGAATTTCAATTACGCTTTAAGGCATTTTTAGATTCTGGTTATTATATTCTGGGAAACAATGTAAAAGCTTTTGAAAATAGTTTTGCTGAATACTGCGGAACGAAACATTGTATAGGAGTTGCTAATGGATTGGAAGCTTTACGGCTGATATTAGAAGGCTATAAAGAACTAGGGAAACTACAAGAAGGCGATGAAGTTCTAGTAGCTTCAAACACCTATATAGCTACTATTTTGGCCATTAAACAAGCGGGAATGACACCGGTTTTGGTAGAAGCTGAAATGGAAACTTTTAATTTCAATATTGAAGCAATACAAGAAGCGATTTCTGAAACCACAAAAGCCATCATGCCTGTTCATTTATATGGGCAATTGGCACCGATGACGGATATTTCAAAAGTGGCAAAAAAGAATAATTTAATTGTGATTGAAGATGCTGCACAAGCACACGGAGCAAAAAATTCAAATGGCAAATTAGCTGGAAACTTGGGTGATGCTGCTGGCTTCAGTTTTTATCCCACAAAAAACTTAGGTGCTTTGGGTGATGGAGGAGCGGTTACAACAAACAATGATGAATTGGCTTCCGTAATACGAAAACTTCGCAACTACGGTGCTTCTTCAAAATATGTAAACGAATTAACCGGTTTTAATTCACGGTTGGATGAACTGCAAGCAACCTTTTTAAATATAAAACTTCCCAAACTTGATGCTGATAATGAACATCGACGCGGGTTGGCAAGAAAGTATATTTCTGAAATTAATAATAAAAAAATCACTCTTCCAACTTGGGATGACAGTGATAACCATATTTTTCATTTGTTTGTGGTTCGGGTAAAAGACCGTACTGATTTTATAGAATATTTAAAGGAGAACCAAATAGGCACATTAATTCATTACCCTATTCCGCCACATCAACAAGAGGCATTACCGGAGTTTAATGATTTATCATTTCCAATTACTGAGCAAATTCATAATGAAGTAGTGAGTATTCCAATAAGTCCAGTGATGAGTGATGAAGAGGTAGATGGGGTTATTTTGTCAATCAATAACTACTAATTGAAAATTCCAAAATTTATACGCGACAACCTACTTTTAAAGATGACTTCTTTAAATGCTGGGGTTATTGTAATACGGTTATTTGTTGCTTTTTTTCTACAGCGTGAGTTGACAGATATTGTAGGGAAGGCTGGATACGCAAAAATTGGTTCGTTACGCAATTTGTTGCAAATGTTAACTTCTATCACCTCGTTTGGTGTTTTTAATGGCGTAGTAAAATACGTAGCCGATTTCAAAGAAGATAGCGAGCAACTTCAAAAACTTTTTTCAACCACGTTTGTGTTTACATTGATAGGAAGTGTTACTTCTTTTTTAATACTTTTTTTCGGTGCCGGGTTTATTAGTGAATATTTTTTCTATACTACAGACTTTGCCTACATCGTGAAAATTGTAGCCGTGGTAGCACCTTTTATTGCGATACAACGGGTGTTCAATGGTATTGTAAATGGTTTATCCGATTATAAAAAATTCGCAAAAATAGAATTGATTGCTTATTTGTTAGGCGCTACCTTAACATTGGTTATGTTGTATAACTATAGCATAGATGGGGCGTTGCTTGCTATTGCTCTCATACCGGTAATTCAGGTGCTAGTAATGCTGTTTATTTTTATAAAAGTATTGCGACGATATGTTCGTTTTTCTGAAATTTCCTTTAAAGCACCTTACGCTAAAAGTTTATTGGCTTTTTCATTAATGTCTTTTGTAGCAACTGTTTTAGTAAATTATGTTGAGATAGATATTCGTTCTATGTTAGCCAAGCGAATGAGTGAAGACGATGCAGGAATTTGGACAGGTATGACCACGCTTTCAAAAAACTATATGGTATTTTCTGGGGCTATATTTACGTTGTATGTAATTCCGAAATTTACTGGAATAAAAACCGAAACGGGTTTTAAAAAAGAACTCTTTAATATTTATAAAACATTATTACCGTTATTCGGCATTGGGATGCTTGTCATTTATTTTCTTCGCTTTCAGTTTATAGAATATATCTTCATTGATTTTGATGAAATGGCGCCACTGTTTAAATGGCAGTTATTAGGCGATTTTATTAAATTGGCCGCATTGGTATTGTTACACCAATTTATTGCGAAGAAAATGGTGCGTAATTTTATTTTTACTGAATTGTTTTCACTAGTCTTGTTTTACGTGTTTTCGTATGCATTGGTTGCTGAATATGGTGTAGAAGGGGTGGTGTTTGCCCATTTTATTCGGTATGTGTTATACTTTTTCTTAGTATTTTTCTTGGTACTACGCTATTTCAAAAAACAAAAAAACAATCCTGAAACCTTAACGCCTTAACCATGCAGCCGTATAGAAATTCATTTAGGCATGTTATGAAAGCCACTTCGTTATTTGGCGGGGTGCAGGTTTTCAATATTCTTATTTCTATTGTGCGGTCTAAGTTTATTGCATTGTTTATTGGCCCTACGGGAATGGGGATTGCCAGTTTATTCAACACGACACTTAATGTGGTGGATGCGGTTACCAATCTTGGATTGAATAGAAGCGCGGTCAAAGATATTTCGTATGCGAAAGAAAATTATGAAGCCAATAACATAGCCCGGACCATTCACGTTTTAAAACGCTTGGTTTGGTTTACTGCAGTCATTGGAGCCGTTTTAATGATGATAACATCACCTTGGCTTAGTGAAATAGCATTTGAAAGTAAGGAATATACCATTTCGTTTATTTGGCTTTCTGCAGCACTTCTTTTTAAGCAATTTACACATAGTAACTTAGCTATTTTACAAGGCTTACAAAAACTGGGTAACCTTGCTAAAGCTAACTTAGTAGGAAATACGGTTGGGCTTCTTATCACGGTTCCGTTGTACTATTTTTTCAGAATAGATGCCATTGTGCCGGCTATTATTATTGCTTCACTTATTAGTTTTATTGTCACCTTGTATTATACCAATAAAGCAAAGGTTGAAAAAGTTGCACTTACTAATAAAGAAGCTTTTTCCGAAGGGAAAGAGATGATTCATTTAGGTGTTACGTTGAGTGTAAGCAGTGTAATTACTTTAATTGCGATGTATGTTATTCAAATATACATTAGCAATAAAGGAGGGACCGAAGCTGTTGGGTATTATCATGCCGGAATGGTTATTTTAAACACTTATGTCGGCCTGGTCTTTAATGCGATGAGTACGGACTATTTTCCGCGTCTTTCGGCAGTTTCCGATGCCATTGAAAAAATACGAAACATAGTTTTTGAACAAGCTTTTATAGCTGTATTGTTAATCCTGCCTATCATTGTTATTTTTGTTGCTTTTGCCCCGTTTATTATCACATTGCTGTATAGCCAAGAGTTTTCGCCGACGGTGCAATTTGTAAGTTGGGGTATTTTAGGGATGTTGTTTAAGGCCGTTTCTTTTTCCTTGGGATATATTATTATTGCCAAAGGAGACTCAAAAGTATTTATTAAAACTGCTATTGGTTTCAATATTACATTAGTTGTCATGAACATTATTGGTTATACGTATTGGGGGCTTGAAGGATTGGGAATTAGCTATTTTATCTATTTTCTCATTCACTTTATAGTAATATGGCTAATAACCTATTACCGCTATAATTTTACATTTAAAAAGGAGTTTTATTACATTTTCGGAATTTCTATTGTACTTTGTTCTCTTGCATTTTTATTATCAAATATAGAAGATGATGTACTGAAATATGTATCATTGAGTGTTATGATTATAATTTCTAGTATCTTTTCAGTCTACCATATCGATAAAAAAATTGAGATACGGGATTTGATTCAAAACTTTTTCAGAAGAAAAAAATAATGGCCGGAGTAAGGATAACTTATAGAAAACTTAAAAAGAAATTCAAAGTTTACCTCACAGTAAACTGGTTTGCTACTTGGTATTTTAACTTAAAGATGTTCCCTTTTTCCGTTGCCAGAAAACTTCCAGTCTTTTTCTATGGAAGTGTTCGGTTTTCAAATTTGAATGGTGAGTTTATTATTGATGCACCTATAAGAAAGGGAATGATTGGTTTTGGGCAGGCTTATGAAAAAACCACAAGACATATAGGAATAGCTGAAATAGCCTTAGAAGGGAAAATACTTTGTAAAGGGACGGTACAATTTGGGAAAGATTATTTCATTTATGTTGCCAATGGGGCTGTTTTAGAATTAGGCGAGATGGCCGGAATGGCTTCTCTGGGGAAAATTATATGTACGCATAAAGTTAAATTTAATACGTATGCTAGGGTAGGCTCAGAATGTCAAATTATTGATACAGATTTTCATCAAATGATAAATACAGTCACTAATGAAAAGTACCCTATTTCCAAAGCTATTAGTATTGGTGCCTATAATTATGTAGGCAGGTGGTCTTCCATAATGAAAGGCACGGTTACACCTAACTATTGTACAGTTGCATCAAATTCTTTATGTAATAAAGACTATACCTCGTTAGGTGAAAACACCCTTATTGGTGGTATACCTGCAAAACTCTTAAAAGAAAATATTTCAAGAGATTGGGAGGGAGAAAGAGCTATGATGGAACAGTCTTTAAATTTAAAACTGTAAGGTTGGTATTACCAAGAACAGCCTTTAGGGCCATCTATGGCTATTCTTCTAAAGTGGATTAAAGGGTGCCACCATTTTGCGGTATTAAACTCAGATATTCTTAAGTCTTCAATATTTATTATTTGCCCCTTATATTTAATGGTAGCTTTAATTGGCATATCAAATTTTTGTGACCATTTATGTATTTGGGTTTTAAACTCTATTAAGGGTAAAGCAAAGCCTTCCAGAGGTTTACTTCCTTCCCATTTAAAGTCATCTGGGATATTGATAATGGTAACTAGATCCTCTTCGAAGTTCCATATTTTAGTTTTTTCAGTATCAAAAATGTAATGATTGCTTCTTGTTTCTTCAGTAACTATATTGCTGAACATAGTTAAATTACCTGAATTTGATAAGCCTAAATATGTTTGTCCACTCCATAAAATAATAAATACCACAGAAATAAGTGGGAGTAGGGTAACTTTAGCCCTTTGTTTTTCGAATGTCCTTTTAGACAGTAAAAGGTAAAAAAATATTAGCCAGCCAATATTAAATATTAGCCCATTGTAAAACCGAATAAGTGTATCTTCTACTAGATGGAATCTGGTGACTACAAATGATAGCAAAACCGCTAACATTGAAAAAAATATGTAAACCCGAATTTCTTTACAGGTTTTTTTTATTGAATTGACTTTTTCAAAATTCATAATGCTTCCAGCAATAAGAAAACCTGCCAAGGAACTGAAGTTTGAAAAACCACATAAGGATAAATAAAAATGAAAAAGGACCAATAGCCAAGCAGCTACCTTTCTTGTTTTATAGTGTAGTAAACCAATAGGAACAACCATTTCGGTAACGATTGTCATGATCTGGGAAAAACGAATAAAAAATGATGAGGGATTATAGTCATCACCAAAGAGAAATACATTTAAATTATTATTTACGTAAATACTGCAGGAATTTGAAAGATCAAAAAACCCAGCATTTAATTTATGAAGTCCCGCCATAAAATAGATAGCTACAAGCGAATACCTAAATAAGGATGAAATACTTTTAGGGTAAAAGGTATTATTGATGATACGCTTATAGTTAACGATAAGCACTACAAATAAAAATATGCTAATAAAAATCTCTAAATTTCCGTGGTTGGTAATTCTAGGAAATATGGGGATGTAAACTAGTAAAACTGAAATAATAGATAAAAAAGTTGTCCACCAAAATTTAGGGCTTAAAAACTGAAGGCCAACCATACATAAAATAAATGCATTTGTATAAGGGTGAGACCAATACCCACTGCCAATACCTATTAATATGGCACAGTTAAAAACACAGAGAAGAATAAAGTAATTTCTATTTATTGATTGTAGCATCTTAATTTATAAGGTGTATTTTTCTATATATTTTTCAGCAACTTGAATATGGTGATGTTCTTTTTCAATAAATTCCCGTGCATTTTTAGATATTTCAGCAATCTTTAATGGGTTTAAAACCAGATTTTCTAGGTCTTTGTAAATAGCCTGTGCATCGGGTAAAGCATTTATGGCTACAGGTTTTTCTAAATTATAATATTCAACAAACTCCTTCTCGGCGCAGGTAAACACCACTTTGCCTTTTGCCATTGCTTCTAGGGCATTGTAGCCTTGATCTAAGCCTAAGACTTGATCTAAAACAATATGTGCTTTATTGTACAGTTCAATATATTCTGAATAAGGTACATTTTCAACTGTGATGATTTCTATTTTATCGGCGTATTTTTTTTGAAGCAAGCTAAGAGCTTCTTCAAAATAGTCACTTCCCTTTTTATAATAGTTGGCCCGGTTTATTCCGTGAAAAATAATGATTTTATCTTCAATAGGAACTGGTAAGTAAGGTAGCTTTTCTAAATTAATAGGATTTGGAATCAATCCTAAATACAACGGATGTCCTTTCATGGGGATGTGATAATCCATATCACTGGCAATTACCCCTTCAATATGCTTAAAAACAAAGTCGTGAAGTGATTTAAATTTAGGTCGAAGGTATTTTAAAATAGGAGCAAACTCTTCTTTAGATACTTTTCCTAGGAATAACGCACTTAAAATAGAATACCTAAATTTTTGATCAAAGGCATATTTTACACTTATATAATCGGCACCACAGGAAAGCAAAAACAGTTTTTTATTATTCTTTGCTAAAAAAGAAACTACTTCTTTTTCAATTTTTGGTGTTACGCCTAAGGGACTTACATTAATAAGTTGTACAACATCGTAGCCTTTTAATTTATCAGCATGACTAAAAAATTGCTTTTTTAAATTTTCAGAAGTTAGATTGATTTTGAACAACTTAAAAAGTAATACTTTCCATTTTTTAGCAAGTCCCGAATTGTATTTTCTATTTAGTTTAATATCAACCGGATAGTTTTTAAAAAAATCGCTACTACCAATAATGGTAACCTCGTGCCCAAGCGCAGTTAATCCTTCTTTTAAAGAATTATGCAACCGACTGTATTCACCTACAAGGAGTATCTTCATAAATGCGTTATATTTGCTAAAACGACGCACCAAAAGTACAATTATTTATGGCCAGTAAACAACCGTCAACACAAATTAAAGTCTGTTTGGTGGCTATTTCATTGGGAAGGGGAGGTGCCGAACGCTCTACAGCCTTGCTCTCTCAAATGCTTACCGAAAAAGGGTTTAATGTGACCAT
>OJGZ01000017.1_pt1 | contig 114325 bp, 113 predicted proteins | sample 1595051 | NCBI WGS metagenome assembly OJGZ01 (sample SAMN05416800, study PRJEB24817) | seawater metagenome | isolation source: Sea water | place: Canada:Atlantic | collected 2013-07 | reverse complement strand
CGGATAAAAACGTTGTGCATAAGACATAATCTGTTTCCTTTTAATTAAACCGTATCATGAATACGGTTTAATTGCAATATTCCGTATTACAGGCAGTTTGTAAGTGCTGGGGCCATCTATTCGGGCTTGTTGCACGGCGCGCCCTAGTCATTTTTATTAATGCGGTTGGCTTTTGTAAGGGAAACATGATGATATCACAGAAAGGAAACGGCTTAATTCTTTGCCAGGTATGCTTCGCGTGCTTTGCGCAGGCGATCAAAATCATCCCCCGCATGATAAGATGATCGCGTTAAGGGGGACGCCGAAACCATCAAGAATCCCTTGCCCCATGCCATGCGTTCGTAGTTACGGAATTCATCGGGCGTCACAAATTTCATAAGTGGGTGGTGCTTTGGCGTTGGTTGCAGATATTGACCAATGGTCAAAAAATCCACATCGGCCATGCGCATATCATCCATCACTTGGTGAACTTCTGTTTTTTCCTCTCCCAGGCCAACCATGATGCCGGACTTGGTGAAAATAGTGGGATCCAATTCCTTTACACGCTTTAAAATACTTAAGGAATGAAAATACCGTGCCCCTGGACGTACCGTTGGGTAAAGCCCTGGCACTGTTTCCAGATTATGATTGAACACATCTGGCTTGGCCTCAACCACTTTTTCTAAGCCCCCTGGCTTGCGCAGGAAATCTGGGGTTAAAACTTCTATCGTTGTGCCTGGATTTTCGGCACGAATGGCCCGAATGGTTGCCGCAATATGCGCCCCACCGCCATCTTGCAAATCATCCCGGTCCACAGATGTAATCACCACATGCTTAAGTTGCAGTGACTTTAAGGCCGCTGCAACACGCGCAGGTTCTTGCGCATCCAAAGCCTCTGGGCGGCCCGTTTTAATATTACAAAAGGCACAGGCCCGCGTGCAGGTATCGCCCATAACCATAATGGTGGCATGCTTTTTTTCCCAGCATTCCCCAATATTTGGGCAGGCCGCTTCCTCACATACCGTATTCAAACGCGACACACCCATCAACATTTTGGTTTCCTTGTATCCTTGGGACACAGGCGCCTTAACCCGCAGCCAGTCTGGCTTGGGCAACTTTTGTTCGGGCTGTTTATCGCGTATAGGTTTAACTGTCATATAACACCAATTTTGTGATTACTAAAAGTGTATCACACGTTTGAAGGCATCCAAAACAGACTCGTGCATCATTTCAGAAAGCGTCGGATGCGGAAAGATGGTTTGCATTAATTCAACTTCAGTCGTTTCAAGCGTTTTGGCAATGCCAAAGCCTTGGATCATTTCGGTCACTTCGGCCCCAATCATATGTGCGCCCAGTAATTCGCCCGTCTTATTATCAAAGATTGTTTTGACAATGCCTTCAGGTTCACCCAATGCAATGGCTTTCCCATTCCCTTGGAAAGGAAAACGCCCAACCTTGATATCAAGTCCTCGTTCTTTGGCTGCGGCTTCTGTCAGGCCAATGCTGGCAATTTGCGGACGAGAATATGTGCAGCCTGGAATATTTAATTTATTTAACTTATGAACATCTTTTTGCCCGGCAATTTTTTCAATACAGATGGTTGCTTCGTGGCTTGCCTTGTGGGCCAACCAGGGGCCACTGATCACATCGCCAATGGCATACAGACCGGGTTCAGCTGTTTCATACCAATCATTCACTTGAATTTGATTGCGATCCACTTTTGCCTTAGTTTTATCAAGACCCAGGTCTTCTGTATTGCCCTGAATCCCGATGGCAACAATCACACGATCAAAAGTTTCTTCTGTAACTGTGCCTTTTTTATCCAAAGTGGCTGTCACAGTCTTGTCAGATTTATTCAGCTTCTTAACAGTTGTTTGGGTATGAATTTTCATGCCCTGTTTTTCAAAGGATTTCCTTGCAAAGTCTGAAATTTCGCCGTCTTCAACAGGTAAAATCCTGTCTTGCAGTTCCACGATCGAAACTTTGGCCCCCATGTTTTGATAGAAACTGGCAAATTCAACGCCAATCGCCCCGGACCCAATCACCAATAACTTTTCAGGAATACTTTCGGCAATCATGGCTTCTTTAGACGTCCAAACCAATTTTCCATCAGGTTCCAATCCTGGCAAAATCCGTGGCCGAGCCCCTGTTGCCAAGATAATATGCTTTGCTTCAACCGTTTGACCATCCACATCAATTTGTTTATTTCCCTTAAGACGGGCATACCCTTTGATGGTTTCCACTTTGTTTTTCTTTAATAAATGGGCAATCCCAGAGGATAATTGTTTGGCAATATTACGGGATCGTTCAACCACTTTTTTCATATCGAATTTAATATTATCGACAGAAAAACCGTAATCCCCAACAGTGTGCAGCAAATGATGAATTTCAGACGCCCGTAATAAGGCCTTCGTTGGAATGCATCCCCAGTTTAGGCATACGCCCCCAAGGTTATTTTTTTCAATAACAACTGTTTTTAATCCCAATTGGGATGCCCGAATGGCAGCAACATATCCGCCTGGGCCGGCACCAATTATGGCAACATCAAATTTTTTTGTCATATCTTATCCTTGCGCTAATAACAAAACAGGGTTTTCCATATACTTCTTAAAGGCCGTTAAGAAATCAGCCCCAACTTTGCCGTCTACAACACGGTGATCGGATGACAAAGTAATGGTTACCACAGTTCTGGATGTCACTTGACCATCCACAATTACAGGGCGTTTCTCCCCTGCCCCGACTGCCATAATACAGGCTTGGGGGGGATTAATTATGGCATTAAATTGTTTAATACCAAACATACCCAAATTGGAAATGCTGAAACTGCCCCCTTGGAATTCTTCGGGCTTTAACTTGCCGTCCTTGGCTTTTTTGGCCAATACTTTCATTTCATCAGAAACAGTCACAATTGATTTCAATTCGGCTTTTTTAATAATCGGCGTCACCAAACCATCATCAATCGCCACAGCAACAGATACATCACTATGCTTGTAACGACGGATGGCATTCCCCACCCAACTGGCATTGGCATCGGGCGTATCACGCAAAGCCATGGCAACGGCCTTGATGACAAAATCATTAACGGTGATTTTTTTGCCTTGATCTGCCAAGCCTTCATTCAATTGTTTGCGTGTTGCCATTAAGTCATCTAGCTGACAATCAACTGTCAGATAAAAATGGGGAATTGTTTGCTTGGATTCCAATAAACGTTTGGCAATAATTTTACGCATGCCGGATAATGGAACATCTTCAAATTCAGGGCCAGTGCTGGTTGGTTGTTGAATGGATGGCGCAGGCGCAGCTTGTCCGCCCGATAATCCTTCTACATCACGTTTAACAATGCGTCCGTGTGGGCCACTACCATTGACACTGTTTAAATCCACACCTTTATCTAAGGCAATGCGTTTTGCAAGTGGGCTGGCAAATAGACGATCTTGTGAATTTGTGGGCACAACTGGTGCTGGCGCAGATTCTTGCACTGTCTGAGGTTGATCAGGTTCTTTTTCCGCCGGGGCAGATTGGGGGGCATCACCTTTTGATGTATATCCATCCAAAGCAGTTGCCGCCTCACCCTCTTCTAATAAAAGGGCAATCGCCGCATTAACTTTTACATCCTGGGTACCTTCTGCAATCAAAATTTTGCCGATTGTCCCCTCATCCACAGCTTCCACTTCCATGGTGGCTTTGTCTGTTTCAATTTCGGCCAGTAAGTCTCCAGCTTCGACTTTATCCCCTTCGGCTACGTGCCATTTAACAAGGTTTCCCTCTGTCATTGTGGGGGATAAGGCTGGCATTAAAATTTCTATGGGCATATTAATTCCTCTGGATTATTTATAACAAACGCCTTTAACAGCTTTGACAATATCTTCAACCTGTGGCAAAGCCAATTTTTCCAAGTTTGCAGCATACGGCAAGGGCACATCTTTGGCAGATACACGGGCCACTGGCGCATCCAAATAATCAAAGGCCTGTTCTTGAACAACGGTACTGATTTCAGCGGCAACCCCTGATTGTCCCCAACCTTCTTCGGTTGCGACAAGACGATTTGTCTTTTTAACAGAATCAATAATTGTCTCTGTATCCATTGGGCGAATGGTCCGTAAATCAATAACTTCGGCGTCAATGCCTTCTTCAGCCAAAACTTCTGCGGCTTTCAAGGCCTTACCAACCATAATTGAATACGCTGTGATTGTGACATCTTTTCCTTTACGAACGACAGCTGCCTTTCCGATTGGAATAATATGATCATCCCCATCCGGCACATCAAAAGACGTTCCATAAATCAATTCATTTTCCAAGAAAACAACAGGGTTCGGATCGCGAATGGCAGCCTTCAAAAGACCTTTTGCATCTGCGGCACTGTAAGGCGCAATAACTTTTAAACCTGGGCAGTGACTGTACCATGATGCATAACATTGGGAATGTTGTGCCCCAACACGGGAAGCCGCGCCGTTTGGCCCACGGAAAACAATGGGGCATCCCATTTGCCCGCCAGACATATAAAGCGTTTTTGCAGCAGAGTTAATAATGTGGTCAATCGCCTGCATGGCAAAGTTAAACGTCATGAATTCCACAACAGGGCGTAATCCACGGAACGCCGCCCCAACTGCCAATCCAGCAAAACCATGCTCTGTGATTGGGGTGTCAATAACACGCTTGGCCCCAAATTCTTGCAATAAGCCTTGGGTAACTTTATAGGCCCCTTGATATTCGGCAACTTCTTCCCCCATGACAAAAACTTTTTCATCACGGCGCATTTCTTCTGCCATTGCGTCTCTTAAGGCTTCTCTAATGGTTAATGTTGTCATTATTTGGACTCCACTAAGATATCTGTATATAGTTCGCTGGCATCTGGTTCTGGTGATGCCTCTGAAAATTCAACAGCTTTTTTAACTTCTTCTTTGATGCGATCTTCGATTGATTTGAAATCTTCGTCATTAAACAAATCTGAATTCAAAAGATCTTTTTTAAAATTGATAATTGGATCATTATCTTTACGATAAGCATCAACTTCCTCTTTATCCCGGTATTTTGCGGGATCAGACATGGAATGACCTTTGTATCTGTACGTTTCAATTTCCAAAAGATACGGCCCCTTGCCTTCACGAATATGCTTGGTTGCCCGGGCAGCCGCTTTTTGAACCTCCAAAATATTCATGCCGTCGACAGCTTCGCCTTTAATGCCAAAAGGTTCGCCACGTAAATAAAATTTTTCAGATGATGAATGACGTTCGGTTGATGTTCCCATCGCATATTGGTTGTTTTCAATAATATAAAGAACGGGTAATTTCCATAACGAGGCCATGTTAAAGGCTTCGTAAACCTGACCTTGGTTGGCCGCCCCGTCACCCATATAAGCAGCAGCAAGTCCGCCATCCTCTTCATATTTATGGGCAAAGGCAAGGCCTGTCCCAATAGGAACCTGGGCGCCCACAATACCATGGCCACCGTAAAAGCGTTTTTCCACACTAAACATATGCATGGACCCGCCTTTACCTTTGGAAAAACCGCCTTCGCGGCCCATTAGTTCAGCCAATACACCGCCTGGATCCATACCGCAAGCCAGCATGTGACCGTGGTCACGGTAAGCCGTAATAACCGTATCTTTATCTTGATTCAGTTGACTTTGAACCCCAACAACCACGGCTTCTTGCCCAATATAAAGGTGGCAAAAACCGGCGATTTTCCCCATACCATATAATTGGCCTGATTTTTCTTCGAAGCGACGAATCAATAACATTTGTTCATAAAGCTTTAAAAGCTGTTCTTTGTTTTGACCTAAGAATTTATCTTGTGCTGTCATAATAATTCCTTATTATTCTGATAATTTTTTGACAAGGATTTCATTAACGATTTTGGGATTGGCTTTCCCCCCCGTTAATTGCATCATTTTACCAACGAAAAAGCCCAATAATTTATCTTTACCAGCTTTGTACTTTTGTACCACGTCAGGGTTTTCTTGTATCACATTTTCGGCAAGCTGTTCCAGTTCAGATGTATTACTGATCTGCAAAAGACCTTTTTCTTCGACAATGATTTTGGCAGGTTTCCCAGTGGTCCACATATCAAGGAAAACTTCCTTTGCAGTACGCCCAGAAATCGTTCCATCTTGGATTAAATTGACCAGCTCTGCCAGCGATGCAGCTGGGATTTTTGATTGGTCAATTTCAAGGCTTTCTTCTTTTAAAACTCTGAATAATTCTGTTGTCACCCAGTTGGCGATTAATTTGGCTGTGCCTTCTTTTTCGCCTGCATTTTTAACCGCTGATTCAAAATAAGTAGGGGTTCTAATATCGGAAATAATAACAGATGCATCATACTTGGATAAACCATAACTTTCCATAAATCGTTTTTTCTTTTGATCTGGCAACTCTGGCAGGCTGTCTTTCAAGCCTTGGACAAAGCCTTCATCCAAAATAACGGGCAGTAAATCTGGATCTGGAAAATAACGATAATCCTGGGCGTCTTCTTTGCCGCGCATCGATCTTGTTACGCCTTTGGCTGCATCAAATAGGCGGGTTTCTTGGACAACTTGTTCGCCCTCTTCAAGCAAACCAATTTGGCGATTGATTTCATATTCAATGGCTTGGCCGATAAAACGAATGGAATTCACATTCTTAATTTCTGCCCGTGTACCAAATGGTGTGCCAGGTCGGTGCATGGAAATATTTACGTCAGCACGTAAACTGCCTTCTTCCATATTGGCATCACTTGTGCCCAGATACCATAAAAGAAGACGCAGCTTGCGGATAAACTCCATTGCTTCTTCGCCAGATCGAATGTCTGGTTGGGTCACAATTTCCATTAACCCAATTCCTGAACGATTTAAGTCGATTAAGGAACTGCTGGGCATAACATCATGCACACTTTTCCCCGCATCTTGTTCTATGTGAATACGTTCGATGCCTATTTTTTTAACCGTATCATCAATATCTATTTCAAGATATCCGGGCCCAACAATGGGGTGATACAACTGACTGATTTGATATCCCTGCGGAAGGTCAGGATAGAAATAGTTCTTTCGATCAAATACGGAAACTAAGTTGATTAAGGCATTTAAGGCCAATCCTGTTTTAACAGTTTGCTCAATACAGGCTTTGTTTGGAACAGGTAACATGCCAGGCATTGCCGCATCAACAAAAGATACTTGGGAATTTGGTTCCCCCGCAAAGGTTGTGGCCGCCCCGGAAAATAACTTTGAATTAGTTTTGATCTGGGTATGGACCTCAAGCCCGATAACAACTTCCCATGTTCCTGTGGATGTTTTCACATAATTTTTTGACATTAGAATTCTTCCTTCAACTTGAATCCAGCAACACGTTCTATTACATCAGCCGTCCTCAAAATAACTTCTTCCCCAAACCTGGGGCCAATCAATTGCATCCCTATGGGCAGCCCTTCTCTGGAGGTTGTGACGGGAACAGAAATGCCTGGAATACCGGCCAAGTTTGTTGCAACAGTGAACAAGTCTTGCATATACATTGCCAACGGATCTGCTGTATTTTCGCCCAATTCAAAGGCTGTGGTTGGTGTGGTTGGCGTCAAAAGAACGTCCACAGATTTAAAAACTTCTGTAAAGTCATCTGTAACTTTTTGGCGAACACGCTGTGCCCGCAAGTAATAATCTTCGTATTTTCCAGCTGATAAAACGTATGTCCCAAGCAAAATACGACGTTTGACTTCATCACCAAATCCTTGGGTCCGGGTCATTTCATATATTTCTTCGATACTTTCTGCCCCTTCTGCGCGATAGCCATAACGCACCCCATCATAACGCGCCAAATTCGAAGAAGCCTCTGCCGGAGCCACAATATAATAAACAGGCAAAGCGTAACGTGTGTGGGGCAAAGAAACGTCAATTATTTCAGCGCCTGCCTCACTTAACCATTGGGACGTTTTTTCCCACCATTCAGATACTTCAAAATCCAAGCCTTCCATCCGGTATTCTTTTGGAATACCCACTTTCAAGCCTTTAATATTTCCTGTCAAAGCTGCCTCGTAATCAGGCACTGGATACTTCACAGATGTAAAATCATGGGGATCATGGCCCGCCATCTGTTTCAAAACAATTGCCGAATCCCGAACAGTCCGTGTAATTGGACCGGCCTGGTCTAAAGATGACGCAAAGGCAATAATTCCAAACCTTGAACACAATCCATAGGTTGGCTTAAGCCCAACAACCCCACAAAACGAAGCTGGTTGACGAATGGATCCCCCCGTATCTGACCCCAGGGCTATTAATGAAGATCTTGCCGCCACAGATGCAGATGATCCACCCGAAGACCCGCCAGGTGTTAAATCACGATCAGATCCTTCTTTTTTCCACGGGTTAATCGTTGGGTCATAATAACTTGTTATAGTGGAAGACCCCATTGCAAATTCATCCAAATTTGTTTTTCCAAGTGCGATGGCCCCAGCCCCTTTAAGGCGATGGGTAATTGTTGATTCATAAGGGGGAATAAAATTACTTAGGATTTTTGATCCGTTTGTTGTCAAAATACCTTTTGTGCAATAGTTATCTTTAATGGCCAGTGGCAGACCTTCCAAAGGTCGTGCCTCGTTATTTTGAATCCGATCATCTGATGCTGCCGCATCTTTCAATGCTTTATCTGTGCATTCTGTGATGTAACAGTTTAATGGACGCGTACTATCCATTTTATTGATATAAGACTGCACAACTTCTTTTGTTGTGAAAGCCTTTGATGTTAAGCCTTTACGTATTGAGGCATAATCTAACCGGGTTAAGTCAGTCATTAAGAACCATCCATATTTATTATTTATTCAACAACTTTGGGAACAACGAACGAGTTATGCTGTGAACTGGGCGCATTTTGAATAACGTCATGAACACGATCCCCATCCGTCACAGTATCTTCTCTAAGGCCAGTCGTATGCTTTTGAAGATCCATCAATGGACTTGCCATTGGGGCAACACCTTCAACATCAACTTCCTTCAACTGGTCAACCCAGTCAAAAACCCTTGAAATTCTTACAGAAAAATCATCAATCTTTTCTTCTGAAAGCTTAAGCTTTGCCAATTTTTCAATTCTTTTTATATCACTACGATTAATCGCCACAGGTCTTTTTCTCCTAATATATGGGGCTGTTGCGTAGCCGTGCTTTTTGGACGATTTTCGCGTCAAAGTTTATTTGTGATGGTCGTGTACATCAAGTGCACTGCGCGTCACCAATTTTACTTTTCCTAAAACTCGCCTTAAAAACCTTATTGTGCAACAAGCCCATTATGCAGTCACCATACCTAAAAATGGCATAAAAGTCTAGACAGGAATACATCCTGGTCTTAATATGAGTTATATTTTGAGGTGCCCAATGAAAATTATTGATTACAGCCAATTTACCGATGTTGAGATTCGAAGCGGGACAGTTGTAAAGACAGAAGAATTTCCAAAAGCACGAAACCCTGCCTATAAAGTATGGGTTGATTTTGGAGAAGGCTTCGGCATAAAACAAACATCGGCGCAGATAACCCAAAACTATACATTAGAAGGTCTTATTGGACAAAATGTTTGTGGCGCTTTGAACTTAGGAACAAAGAATATTGCAGGTTTCATTTCTGATTTTCTTCTTTTAGGATTCGAAGACCAAAATGGCAATATCGTTCTGGCAGCCCCAAAAACTGAAATACCCAATGGCAAAAAATTACATTAAGGAATTGCATGCACTATTTATTACTTATACTTACCCCCGTTTTTATCAGCATTGGCCAGGTTTTATTTAAACTTAGTGCAGGGAAAATTGACGGATTAAAATCCCCTTGGTTAATTCTTTTTGATAAATTCTTTATTCTTGCTCTTATTTTTTACGGCGCCAGCACCATCATGTATGTCTTTGCCTTGAAATATGTCCCATTGAACAAAGGATATATGTTCATGTCCTTAGCTTTCATTCTTGTGCCTATTCTAAGTTATTGCTTTTTATGCGAATCTTTAAACCTGCAATACGTTATGGGTATCTTGTTGATTATTTCCGGCGTCCTTTTAACGTCCCGGGCCTAAGCATGCATCTGATAGAAATTACTGCGCGGGCTTTAATCGTTAAAAATGAACAAATCGTACTGGTCAAACACAAAAAACTTAACGTTTCCTTTATGCCCGGGGGACATGTTGAATTTAGAGAAACGGTAGAGGAAGCCCTAATCCGTGAAATTAAAGAAGAACTTGGACTGAAAGCCAAGGTAAAAGACCTTTGGGCAATTATGGAAAACTTTTTCCCGCAAAATGGCAAAGATATCCATGAAATTTCCTTTATTTATAAAACGGATCTGCTTGACCTTCCATCTGATCAAACAATTAAATCTTGCGAAGATCAACTGACAGCCTTTTGGGCTCCACTGTCTGATTTGGAAAAGCATAACCACATGCCAAAACAACTTATCTCCCATCTTCAAAATGACCTTAATAAGCAAGAACCTTTGCACTTGGTTTACCGAAATTAAAAAGAATCCGTTAAAGATCTTACAATTTGATCGATTAAGTTTTTATTACGGGTGAGCTGATCTGTTGGCCCATTAATCATAATGGCAAAGCTATATTTCGGGTGGCCATTTTTTACGATATACCCTGCCAAGGTATTAATGCCATTCAGCGTCCCCGTCTTGGCCCAAATCTTTCCCTTTACGCTTTTCAAGCGATCTGTCAATGTCCCATCTGTCCCTGCCCTTGGTAACATTTTATAAAACCCGGAATCTTTTTGGTGCATCTTTGCCAATAACTGCGACAGGGCCTTAGCCGACACACGATTATACATGGACAATCCAGAGCCATCTTCAATTTTTAAATCCTTGTCTGTAAAGGTCAACCCCATTAAATGGTTTAATTCTTTGCGCACGACCTTACCAGCAAAAGACCAATTGGCCGGAAACTTTGATTCATCAATATCAACAGCTGCCTTAAACAAAGAATCAGTTACAAAATTATCTGAATCTTTCAAACTGTCTTTAATCATATCTATTAACAAAGGGGATTCAACTGAAGATATTAAAACAGCCCCAGCCGGCATATTGCACGCCCTAAAAATACCCTTTTTTATTAATACTTTGGATTCATCAAAAGCTTGTCCAACAGCTTTCTTTAAATAATAATCAATATCATCTGGTTTGATCGGCAAGCATACTTTGAAATTTTTAAAGTCATGGGGAACACAGCCTTTTATAACCAGCCCTTTCCGTGTCATATCAATGTTATCCCGTTGCATTTGATCCATCCACCCAACGGACGGATCAGTGTAACAAAGCTTTTTTGTTACCGTCTGGTTTATAATCGGGTAATTAACTTGGCCTTTTTTGAATTTAATTTGGGCCGGTTTTCCAATTTTTCCAGCTGTTACATAGGCCACCAAACGGTTTCCCCCAATAGATGACTTTGTTGTAAGGGCGCCATAACAAAGTTGTGTTGCCGCAATGGTCCAACCTGGTGATAATAAAGGTAATTGATAGGATGTATCCACAAGGCACACCTTACCAACTGATTGCCCCTGAAAAGATTTAAGAAGCGTTTTTAAGTGTTTTAAGGAAAATTTTGGATCCCCAGAAAATTGTATAAATATATCGCCTTGTTTGTTTTTATAAATTTTTGTTGTGGCGGTATACCCCCTTTTCAATTTATTCAGAACAAAAACAGCGGTAATTATTTTTTGAAGACTGGCGGGCGTATATAGGCTTAATTCATTAATGCCCAAAACCAATTTTTGTTTTTCAATATCATAAACAGCCACCCCAACATTCGGCACCAAATCAGCTGCAGATATTTGTTTGGAAATCAATATATTGGCCTGTGCCTGAATTCCGAAAATACAGCAAGAAAATGTAATGATTAAAAAAAATATTTTTTTCACAAGGAAACCTTTCGACATCACCCTAAACTTTTAAATCTTACTTGTCACAAAAATTGACAAGACTTTATCTAAACAAGCCAGCTTTTGTCAGTGTTTCACTTAAGTAAACTGTCAGACCTATTCCAAAGCGATTGTCCATGATGGCAACAGTTTCTTTGACCGAGCCATTTTTTGCATCTTTGATTTTAAATTCAGGATAATAGTCAAATGTCCAACTTCCCCTGACGCCCATCATTCTGTTAATGGCAATTTCAAGATCGGCCCCTGTTCTTAAACCAAAAATGTTTTTCTTGTATCCCTTTGCTGCCGCAAAATATCGACCCGTTCCTGTCGTGTAAGGTGTTCGTTTAAATCGACTTGATACCAAACCAGCTTTTGCCCAGGCCGTCACCCCATGATTTAAAATCCAACCTGCTTTACCAACCAACCCACACGTCCACTGCAATCTATCTTTATAAGATTCCAATCCAAATCCGGTTCCAGATCCATCGTTTTTACGGTTAATTGATTCTTCAATCAAAGCCCCCGTCAGTGATAGTTGCATTTCTCCAGCATAGGCAAAGCGGTTGCGAACCTTGCTATAACCTGCGTAAAAACCCCAAACCGGATCTGTATTTCCCGCTGCCGTATAAAGTTTTGTACTGGCTCCCCCAATTATGTTTGTCAGGCCATCCAATTCCCTTTTTTCAGTTATATTTCGAAAACCAAACAACCCACCAACATACAAGCCTGGGACGACACTATCTTCAAACAAAGTGATGGCTGATGGGCCTGACATTGGGCTTAAATGTGTAATGGCGGACAATGAAAGTTGGTTCATAATAAACCTGTGTTCAATTGAATTGTTACGTCCCCCCAAATTGGTTTTATGGGAAAAAACTTGATAGTTAATCTGGCCCGTTTCAAATCGGAAACTTGTTCGATCACTGATTGCCGTTTCTATTCCCATCGCATACAAGAAACCTGTCCTGTTCCGTTTGGCGTAACTGCTTGGGAAAATCACATCCCCCCTGGCTGAATCCGTTGATCTAAAATAAAAATCAGTCGATACCACACCCAAACGCCCATAAAGCAAGGCAACTGGAGATATGTAATGGCCGACACGGGCGGCAACCCCCCAGGTAACACCGGGTATAACCTCGCTGGAAATGTTGGTTGATCCTTGTTGCTGTTGATGAACTTGCTTTGCCCCCATATAACCAGCAAAGACTTCCCCTCCAGCATAAAATTTATCTATCTTTTTCCCAAGACCCATAATGAACTGTCCTGAAACACCTGTAAAACCTGATCTTAGACTACGCGTATCCCCAGGTGTCGTGTTTGCACTTTCATTCTTATGCTCTGATCCAAAATAAGAAACTTGCAAACCACCATAAAACCCATCCCCAATCGACGCATATTCAGAAACGCCGCCTTTATAAACAACTTGCGATGTTTGCACTTCTTCACGATGCGCTTCATCATAGGGAAGCTTGTCAACAGAATCATCCACCAACCAATCAGGGGATTTATTTTCATCTTGGTTCAAATGAACAACGAATCTTGAATTTTGCCCTTCGCCTCCAGAGGAAACTTTGCGCCCAATAACATTGGTTCCTTCTTGAACACTAAATATAACATTGGTCATATTTGGATCTGATTGATCAACTTTATACCCTTGAACAAGCCCACCCGATTTATCCATTGATTCAACGGCTGTCCAGTCTGTCCGGGGTAAATGAACAGTAACTTGGTTTGTATATTCATTTTCTGTAATATCAAATTCAGTCGGTTTTTGGGTCGTAAAGTTAATAATTGTATCTGTGTTCTGCGTAAAAATATTCATACTTTGAACGTTCTGGTCATTTTTATTTTCAGGGGACCCCCTATTTCCGCCAACAGCTCCCATGCCAATATTTCCAGGAAGGGGTGGTCTTTTGGCACCCGTATCAAACATGTCATCAGCAATCCCTTCCATAGAGGCAGGGGCCAAATCAATGACGTATTTGGGCGCATTGGATTGGGCATCCAAAATTGTACTATTGGCAACTTTTGTTCCAGGGCGAACATCAAGAATAACCCCAACTTTTGAACCAAGGTCAACCAAATAATACCCCCCTAAAAAGCCCATTTCTTTTCTTTCAGAAGTTGGCGCCGTCCACTTAATTCTACGTTCAGGGGTAAAGGCAATTTTATCCCCTTCTTTGTTGTATTTTATATTAAAATCAATGGCATCATTCATGGCAAAGACAACCCGAGTGTAGGGCCCCTTTTTACCAACTTGAACGCTTGTCACAACTGGGATGCCTTCCCCTTTCGGTAGACCGCCCTCGTCTTCAATTAAAATATCGTACTGGGGGACAGATCCATTCATATTGAATTTCCCCCCTTTTACACGTGCGCCTGTATTGGTATGAAGAACAAGTTCTGCTGATCCATCTTCGTATTCTTCTACGAAATAATCAATGACTGCCCCTTGTCCTTTGCCTTCTGCTGGGGCTTGCCAATCTTTAAATCGAAAACCCCCAAGAACAATAATTTCATCAGACTCTGGCGTGATTTTAAAATTAATTGGTTCGCTTGTGACAACAGATACAACTGTTGTTTTTTGATCTTTTTGTGAAAAGGATAGCCCAGAAATGGTTGCCCAGCACGGATTGATGGTCGTTAAAAGACAGATCAATAAAAGCAATGCGCGCTTTGACAAGCTTAGTTCCCCATTAATTATTTATTATACAATACTTCATTTATATCTGAAAATTTCACATAAATCAATGGGTTCAGTATAATGGTATTGTTTTATATCCCCCCATCTTTGCTTTTTTTGAAAGACATGATAAAGTCATGCACAAATGACAAAAGAAACTTTATACCTTATTGATGGATCGGGCTTTATTTTTAGGGCCTTTTATGCCATGCCCCCCCTTACCCGAAAAGATGGCACGCCTGTTGGGGCTGTCCTTGGGTTTACCAATATGATTACGCGGCTTTTAATGGAAATGGAAGCCAGCAAAATTGCTGTTGTTTTTGACGCGAAACGTCAAACTTTCCGCAACGAAATTTACCCAGACTATAAAGCCAACCGTGGGGAAACCCCCGAAGACCTTATTCCGCAATTTCCTTTGATTCGCGAAGTTTGCAAAGCCTTTGACCTGCCCATGCTTGAAATGGAAGGGTTTGAGGCCGATGACCTGATTGCAACCTATACCAAAAGAGCGGTCAACAAAGGATATAACGTTACGATTGTTTCATCAGACAAAGATTTAATGCAGCTGGTGGATGATGGTAAGGTTGTTTTATATGACCACATGAAAAACCGCTTTATTGATGAAGAAAAAGTTATTGAAAAATTTGGCGTGCCCCCCAATAAAGTTTTGGATATTTTATCTTTGGCCGGCGATAGTTCTGATAATATCCCTGGCGTTCCTGGCATTGGCCCCAAAACGGCAACAGACCTTATTAAGGAATTTGGGACGCTTGAAAATCTTTTAGAGAATGCCCATACCATAAAGCAAAACAAGCGACGGGAAAATTTAATTGAATTCAAAGATCAAGCAATCCTATCAAAAAGGCTTGTAACACTGGAAGAAAACGTTCCCCTTGATACAGGCCTGGACGCTTTGCATTTGGGGCAACCTGATCTTGAAAAAGTTGTTGAATTTCTAACAGAGCAAAACTTTAAATCTTTGGAAAATATCTTCCGTAAAAAATTTGAACATACTAATGGGGCGGTTTGGGCAAAACCCAAAGAAGCCATCAAACCAAAATCAGAACAAAAGTATGAATGTGTTCAAACAGAAGAAAAACTGGTCGAATGGGTTAAAAAATGTCAGGCAGCCGGCACCTTTGCCATTGATACAGAAACCAATTCTTTGAATGCGATGCAAGCCAAACTGATTGGTATTTCCCTTGCTGTGGCTGAAGGGGATGCTTGTTATATTCCAATTAATCATGAACAAGATTTATTGTCTGAAAAGAATGCGCAACTGCCTATTGAGATAATATGGCAACATCTAAAACCTTTGTTGATCAATCCGGCCCTTTTAAAGATCGGTCAGAATATTAAATATGACAAGTTAGTCTTAAAAAAATATGGGGTGGGTATCCATCCCTATGATGACACAATGTTACTATCTTATCTTTTAACGCCCGGGCCACACAATCTTGATGAATTGGCCAAAAGATATTTTGATCACAAAATGATTTCTTTCAAGGAAGTTCTGGGGAAAAGTAAACATATTAAAACTTTTGACCAAGTTAACATTACCGAAGCCACAATCTATGCGGCAGAAGATGCGGATTATACTTTACGCCTTTACAGCCTTTTGAAACCCCAAATTTTCGAAGAAAAACTAACGTCAATTTATGAAATTATTGACCGCCCCTTGGTGGATACCTTGGTGGGAATTGAAGCAACTGGATTCAAAATTGACCCTTCTTTTTTGGGGGGATTAAGTAAAGAATTCACAGCGAATTTAAAAGAACATGAAAAGAAAATTTATGACCTAGCTGGGGAAGAATTTAATATTGGATCCCCAAAGCAACTGGGGGAAATATTATTTACAAAATTGAAACTTGGCGAAGGAAAAAAAGGAAAATCTGGGGCTTACGCAACAGGTGTTGATGTTCTGGAAGCCCTGGCCCTTGACCATGATTTGCCGGCCTTGATCTTGAAATGGCGCCAAATGGCCAAACTTATTAATACGTATACCGAAGCTTTGGTTGATGATATTAATCCCGTGACGAAACGGGTTCACACCTCTTTTTCAATGGCAGGAACAACGACAGGACGCCTGGCATCATCGGATCCAAACTTACAAAATATTCCCATTCGCACCCCTGAAGGACGCAAAATTCGCCAGGCTTTTATTACAGAAAAAGGGATGAAATTAGTCTCGTTTGATTATTCCCAAATTGAATTAAGGTTACTGGCCCATTTTGCAGATATTAAAGAATTAAAACAAGCCTTCTTAAATGGCCAGGATATTCACGCCTTAACAGCCAGCCAAGTATTTGGAATTCCTTTGGAAAAGATAACCCCTGATATCCGAAGTCGGGCCAAAGCGATTAACTTTGGTATTATTTATGGTATCAGTGCCTTTGGTCTTGCGCGTCAACTGGGCATCAGCCGGGGGGAAGCCAGTAATTATATTAAAGCCTATAATATCCAATACCCCGGGATTCAAAAATATATGGACGATATGGTTGCGTATGCCCGGGCCCATGGTCATGTATTAACCCTGTCTGGCCGTCGCTGCTATGTCCCCAATATTCATTCAAAAAATGGGGCGTTTCGTGGGTTTGCAGAACGCCAAGCCATTAACGCTCCCTTACAAGGAAGCAATGCGGATATTATCAAAAAAGCGATGAATCAGACTGAAAACGTTTTAAAGGAAAATCAGCTGGATGCAAAATTATTACTGCAAGTTCATGATGAATTAATTTTCGAGGTGCCTGAAAATCAGGTAGAAAAAATAATAAAAGTTATGACAGACTTGATGGAAAATATTTATAAACTATCGATCCCCTTAAAAGTTGATTCAGGGACTGGGGATAATTGGGCAGAGGCACATTAATGCAAGAACATGTTATTTTAGTCGACAAAGATGATCAAGAAATCGGACAGTGTGAAAAAATAGAGGCCCATGAAAAAGCCTTATTGCATCGGGCCTTTTCTGTTTTTGTTTTTAATACAAAAGGGGAAACCTTACTTCACAAAAGATATTCTGGAAAATATCATTCTGGCGGTTTATGGACAAATTCATGTTGTGGTCATCCACGTCCAGGTGAAAATGTTATTGGGGCGGCCGAACGGCGTCTTAATGAAGAAATGGGATTTACTTGTTCTTTAAAAGAAAATTTTTCAATTACATATAAAGCCCCTTTTGATAACGGCCTAACTGAACATGAATATGTGCATATCGTTTCAGGAACTTATGAAGGCCCCATTAATCCAAACCCGATGGAGGTTGAAGATTATAAATGGGTACGTTTGGAAGATATCAAAAAAGAAGTTGATAATCACAGAAAGTTCACAAAATGGTTTGAAATTTATTTCACCCAACACTGGGAAAGAATGAATCAACTGTTGAAGGACAGAAAATAAATTCAGGGCTTATTAAGGTTCTGTGTCCAGAGTTTTATGGAAATCTTTCCAGTGGAAAACCCCCATATAACTGGCAACTCCGTAGTAAAAGGCGGCAGAACTTCCGATAATCATCGTTAAAATAAACCATCGGGCATCCATAATCTTTGGCGCCAATTCTTCAATCAAGGGAACGGCATAATACAAATATCCAACCAAAAAGAAGGATGCCAAGGTTATTTTGGAAATTGATTTAAACAGGGTTAATTCAAAAGTAAACAAGTTTCTTTTCCGAAGAATGACCAAAAGAATCGTAACATTTAACCAAGATGAAATGGCCGTTGCCAAGGCCAGCCCAACATGGGCCATCGGCTTAATCAAGGCAATATTCAACAAAAGATTAATCGTTACGCAAAGCGCCGCCACAAACATCGGTGTCTTGGTATCCCCACGGGAAAAAAAGTTGGTACTGAAAATCTTTACAAGAACATAAGCCGGTAAACCTGATGCCAATGCAATTAAGGTATGGGCTGTAGGCATCACGTCTTCAGGGGCAAATTTCCCATGTTGATATAAATAATGAATCAATGTTGGGGCCAACATAATCAAGCCCGCCAAGGCTGGTAGTGTCAAAGATAGCGCAAATTCCAAGGCCATATTCTGACTATGGTTGGCTTTTTTCAGGTGTCCTAAACGTATTTGTTTTGATAACAACGGCAATAATGCCGTACTGATTGCAATCCCAATAACACTTAGCGGTAGCTGATTCAGCCGATCGGCATAAGCAATATAAGATATCCCCCCTGTCTTTAGGTATGATCCAACCATCATGTCCAAGAAAATATTAATTTGGACAACCCCAGATCCTAAAGCCGCGGGCAACATCTTTTTTAGAAATTGGCGAACTTGTGGTGTTATCTCTGGAAGTTTTGGTTTAACCAGAAAACATCGCAAAGAACAAGGAACAAGAACCCAAACAAACTGAACAACCCCACACATTAAAACGCCCCAAGCCAAGGCATATCCTGGATTATCCACATAGGGGGTTAGGTACATCAAAGATCCAATAATGGCCAAATTCCCAGCAGCGGGTGAGGCCGCCGCCGCCGCAAAGCGTTCAAAAGAATTTAAAATTCCACTAAAAAAGGCGGTAAATGAAATCAGCATTAAAAAAGGAAATGTAATGCGGGTAAATTCAATCGTCAAATGAAGGCGATCTGGCGTGTCCTGTAAACCTCTGAAAATCAATGGAATTAATTGGGGGATAAACAGTTCAATAACACCGACCAAAATTATCAGGGTAATCGCCAATATAGAAAAGACATTCTGGGCAAATTTCAACGCTTGATCACGCCCTTCACCCGCCAAAATTTTTGAAAAAGAAGGGATGAAAGAAGCATTAAAAGCCCCCTCTGCAAAGATACGTCGAAACACACTTGGGATACGGATCGCAATCTGCAAGGCATCACTAATGGCGCTTACCCCAATATAATGGGCCTGCAGTAATTCGCGGATAAAACCAAAAGCACGACTTAATATCGTAAAGCTGGCAACTGATAAAGCAGATCGAATAAGTTTCATAACAAATTCATTTTATGACGAATCCTTTAATTAAAATCAAGCATTCTATTCTTTTGCCCCAATTTTATGGGAAAGGGCTGCCTCCAGAAAACCATCCAGGTCCCCGTCCAATACCCCTTGCGCGTTTCCTTTTTCATAGGCAGTCCGCACATCTTTTACCATTTGATAAGGATGCAAAACATACGAACGAATCTGATGCCCCCAACCAATTTCTGATTTGGATGATTCCACCGCCTGGGCCACTTCCTCGCGCTTGCGCATTTCCAATTCATACAATCTGGATTTCATCATTTTCATGGCTTGGGCTTTGTTACGGTGTTGGGATCGGTCGTTTTGACATTGAACCACAATGCCCGTGGCAATATGCGTTAACCGCACCGCACTGTCTGTTTTATTAATATGCTGCCCCCCAGCGCCTGATGCGCGATAGGTATCAATCCGCAGTTCACTTTCGTTAACTTCAATAACAATATTATCGTCAATTTCTGGATAAACCCATACAGAGGCAAAGCTTGTATGGCGCCTGGAATTGGAATCAAAAGGGGATATACGGACCAAGCGATGAATACCACTTTCTGTCTTTAACCACCCAAAGGCTTTTGGCCCTTGTACTTTTATAGTGGCTGATTTAATCCCTGCTTCTTCCCCAGTGCTTTCGTCAATCCACTGAATTTTATAATTATGATCTTCAGCCCACCTAAGGTACATCCGCAAAATCATTTGCGCCCAATCTTGGGCCTCTGTCCCGCCAGCGCCCGCATTGACCTCTATAAAGCAATCGTTGTTGTCACTTTCCCCTGAAAGAAGACTGGCAATTTGTTGACGGGCCGCCCTTTGTTTAACTTGTATTAACACTTTTTCAGCTTCATCACAGGTTGCTTGGTCCCCTTCTATCTCGCCCAATTCATAGAAAGTCAAAGCATCTTCATAATCTGTTTCCAACGAAGAAATAAGATTTAAACTATCTTCAACAACTGTTTTTTCCTGCATTAATTTTTGGGCTTGGTCTGGATTGTCCCACAAGTTTGGATTTTCAGTTTGCGTTGTAATTTCAGCAAAACGATTTTTTAAGGCCGTAACGTCAAAGATACCTCCGGATTAAATCCAAAGATTTTTTAATTTCTTTTGAGAGAGTTTCAACTTCTGCTTTCATGATTGTGTCCTAAAATATTCTGATTTTTAGTAGATACCGCTAATATTTCCAGAAATCAAGTTTTCTTGATTACCGGCTTTTTCTGTTGGCGTCGTATTTGGTTCTGTGCCCGTTGCAAATGCTTCGATAATGCCTCTTTTATCTTTAAAATTCATTTTTGCCCCTGTGTTTGGGTCAACTCTATAAAAGCTGATACCTGAAGGTATTCTGAAAGGAATTTTCGGCTTATGCTTTAACGCCTCTTTCATAAAATCTCCAAAGATTGGGGCGGCCAAACTTCCCCCTGTTTGAAAGCGTCCTAAACTTTTTGGATTATCAAATCCAACCATCACCCCCACGACCAAGTCAGGGGAAAACCCAACAAACCATGCATCAAAATATTCGTTTGTTGTTCCTGATTTCCCTGCAATACTGTATCCAGGGACTTGCGCCCGCTTACCGGTACCGCGTTGCACAACCCCTTCAAGCATCGATGCCATTTGATAGGCAACAACTGGGTTTAAAATTTGCTGACGGGTATCATCCAATTGGGGTGGTAATTGCCCTAACCAAGTTTCGCTTTCACATTCTTCACATTGACGTGTGTCTGCTTTGTATACGGTTTTTCCATGCCTATCTTGAATGCGGTCAATTAAAATGGGGGTGACTTTTTTCCCGCCGTTTACATAACTTGCAAAACCATCAGCCATTCGCATCAAAGTTGTTTCTTCTGCCCCCAATAAGACCGCCAATACTTTTTGCAGGGAATCATAAATCCCAAGGCGGACAGCCACTTCTTCGATTTTATTAAGACCAATCTGCTGGCCAATGCGAACAGCGGCAAGGTTATATGATTTTTCCAAAGCTTTCCTTAACGGAACCCAGCCATAAAATTTGTTTGTAATATTACGTGGTCGCCATTCTTTTCCATCTTCCATTTCCACAACAAGGGGGGCATCCAGCACAAGGGTTGAAGGTGTATAACCTGATTCCAAAGCCGCTGTATAAGTAATAACTTTGAATGCAGATCCTGGTTGACGCTTGGCTTGAATAACACGGTTAAACTGGCTGCGTGAAAAACGATAGCCACCATCAATGGCCAGAACCCGCCCAGTATGGGGATCCATCGCAATCAATCCGCCATTGATTTCAGGAATTTGCTGAAGGCTGTATTGCCCGTCTTTTAGGGAATCCACCATAATTACATCCCCAGCTTTCAAGACATCTTTTACAGATTTCACAACAGCCCCAACCGTGGGGTAATTTGTTTTCGTATCTATAATATGTGGACGGGCCCACTTTACTTCCTTTAATGGAATTATGCCCGTTTCCCCTGATCTAAGACCTATCTTTGCCTGTACATCAGAAACATCAAGAACAACAGCCACAACCCAAGGCTTGACAGCCAAAGATTCTGGAATTTTTTTCAAGTTCTTTTCCCAGTTATCTGTTTTAATATAAGTAATGGCCCCGCGCCAGCCATACGTCCGATCATAATGAACCAGGCCTTTTTTCAAAGCTTTGTCCGCCAGTTCTTGTAATCGGGAATCTAGGGTCGTTCGAACCGAAAGCCCCCCTTCATAAAAAGTATTCTTTCCATATTTGTCGATGATTGCTTGACGTACATGTTCGGCAAAGTAACCAGCATCAACAACAGAAATATTTTTTCTCTTCTGAAGAATAATCGGCTCTTCCACAGCTTCCAAAGCTTCTTCTTTTGTTATTAATTTTTCTTCGTACATGCGCATTAAAACCCAGTTTCGGCGGGTGATGGCTGCCTTATAATTTCTTTCTGGATTATAGGTACTGGGGGCTTTTGGTAAGCCTGCGATAAAGGCTGCTTCGGCAGCGGTTAATTCATCTAAGGACTTCCCAAAGTATTCTATGGCAGCACTGGCAACGCCGTAAGCCCCATGCCCTAAATAAATTTCATTCAGATAAAGTTCCAAAATTTTATCTTTACTGAACGTATGTTCAATTCTTAAGGCAAGAATGGCCTCTTTAATTTTACGAATGATTGTTTTTTCATTTGTTAATAAAAAGTTTTTTGCCACCTGCTGGGTAATTGTTGATCCCCCAACCGTGGCACCACGCCCCCTTATAAATGAAAAAGAATTTGCAAAAACGGCCCTTAAAATACTGGTCCAATCAATTCCTGGATGGTCATAAAAGTTTTTATCTTCAACCGCCAGAAAAGTTTTCACAATATGTTTTGGAATGGATGATATGGGCACAAACACCCTGCGTTCATAGGCATATTCGGCAAACAGCTTGCCATCACCTGCATGCATACGCGTTACAACTGGGGGGTCATATACGGCCAATTGTTTATAGTCTGGCAAGCCTTTGCCAAAATACCAAAACATCAAAATGATACCTAAAACACCGACAATCAACGAAGATCCAAGAAAAATAGAGAATGTATAAAGCTTCTGTTTCATTATTTATTTTTAACTATTTACTGCAAAATAACTTTTGACTGATTTCACAATACCTTCGCAAAGGCGATTACAATACCTGGGCGTGGTTAAAAGTTTTTCATCTTGCTTATTTGAAATGTATCCCATTTCAACCAAAACCCCTGGTAAATCTGGTGTGCGCAATACAGCAAAATTGGCAAAACGATGTGTGTTTCTTAACAATAGCACATATGTACTTAGTTCTTTAATTAAATTATACGCAAATTTGGCGGATAAATTCATTGTTTCCCTTTTAACCAAATCAATTAAAATATTGGCAACTTCGGGGGATTCCGTATTTAAATCCACCCCATCAATCAGATCCGCTTTGTTTTCCTTGATGGCCAATTTCTCTGCCTCTTTATCAGAAGCCACCCTTGATAAGGTATAAACAGATAAGCCCCTTGTATCTTTTCTTGGATGGCTATCTGCATGCAACGAAATAAAGAAGTCTGCTTTGCGTTTACGGGCAAAAGCCACACGTTGGCCTAACCTTAAAAATTTATCTGTTCTGCGGGTTAAGTAGACATCATACAATCCTGTGGCATTTAAATGCTTTTCAAGTTGCAGCGCCACACTAAGGGTTACATCTTTTTCCTTAATCCCCCTGCGTCCGATGGCCCCCGGATCTTTTCCACCGTGCCCTGGGTCAATGACAATCACTTTCTTCTTTATTATCCTTCTTACTTTTTTGTGGCAACTTTTTTGCTTTTTAATCAAGGTTTTTGGCTTTTTCGGCCCTGTCATAACATCAATAACATACCGAAAATGCTTGATATCCCCTTTGGGTGGCAAAACAAACGTCTGTTTGATCTGGCCTGTATTTTTCAACTTTAATAAAATCTGCCCCATGCCATTTGGTAAATCAATAATTTCAATATTTTTTATACCTCCAACAGCAGGAGGAGCTTTGAATTTAGAAAAGGTAACAGAAGGCATAAAAGCACTGATACTACCCCCCCCTTCATTCACAGTGCTTTTGAAATCAGGGCGGTTTGTGGTATCAATAACGACACGGGTAAACTTTCCTTGATCGCCTGAACGCACATTTAATATTTTTTGCGCCAACCCAGCAGAAGGAATTCCTGTGTATATAATAACCAGAATAAGTAAGAGTATTTTTCGGATGACTTGCCTCATACCTATAATTAATTTTTGGGATTGTACAATCCCCCTCAATAGTTGTATGGTATATATGTCGGCCAATAAGGTCAAACTGAATATTATATTCACGTAATTATAAGATAACAAAACAGTTACTTTTGTAATAAGTGTGAACTTTTTTTAAAGAATCAAATGTATATTTACAGTAATTATAAGATAATGGAACGCCCAAAAATAATAAGTGGCGACTATTGCTTAAATAAAAGGTTAAAAATTAAATGTCAAAACAACTACTTATTGATGCTGCTCACGCCGAAGAAACACGCGTTGCAGTCGTTGAAGATAATCAACTTATTGATTTCGATATTGAAAACAATGCAAAAAAGACCCTTAAAGGCAATATCTATTTAGGGAAAATTGTCAGGGTTGAACCCTCTTTACAGGCAGCATTTATTGATTATGGGGGGAACCGTCATGGGTTTCTTGCCTTCACAGAAATTCATCCCGACTATTTCAGAATTCCTGTTGGTGACAGGGAACAACTTGACCAACCAATCGATGAAAATGTTAAGAAACTTTCTGATTCAGTTGATGGCTTGGATGATGATACAGATGAAGAAATATCAGACTTTAATGAAGATGAAATTCCTGAATTTGATAATGATGATGACACGAATGAAGTCGATGCCGATGACGTCGTAAAGAAAAAAGAAACAAAAGAAACCAACCCCTACAAGCTTTATAAAATTCAAGAAGTTATCAAAAGCCGCCAAGTTGTTCTTATCCAAGTTGTAAAAGAAGAACGCGGGAATAAAGGGGCGGCCTTAACATCCTTTATCTCCCTAGCTGGACGGTACTGTGTGTTGATGCCCAACGCCCAACACTCGGGCGGTATTTCAAGACGCATAACAGATAGCGGCGATCGTCGTCGCTTAAAAAGTATTATTTCAGATCTTAGCTTATCAGAAGGCAGTTCTTTGATCGTAAGAACAGCAGGGCTTGATCGCAGTAAGCCAGAAATTAAAAGGGACCATGCTTATTTAACAAAGCTATGGCAAGAAATCTGTGCGGAAACAGTGACATCCACAGCCCCTTGCCTGGTTTATGAGGAAGCCGACCTAATTCGCCGAACAATCCGTGACGGTTATTCAAAAGAAATTGATGCCGTCTATGTAGAGGGTGAAGAAGGTTATAAAAACGCCAAAAAATATATGAAAGCCATGGTGCCAAGCCATGCAAAAAAAGTTCAACCCTATAAAGATGACAAATGTCCTTTGTTCTTTAAATACAAAGTTGAACAACAGATCGAACAAATGTATTCCCCGACTGTTAAATTAAAATCTGGGGGGTATATCGTTATAAACCAAACAGAGGCTTTGGTTGCCATTGACGTTAACTCTGGACGTGCAACAAGGGAACGTCATATCGAAACGACGGCGTTAAATACCAACATGGAAGCCGCCGAAGAAGTCGCCCGACAAATACGCCTACGTGATTATGCCGGGTTGATTGTTATTGACTTTATCGACATGAGTGATTCAAAAAATAATCAACTGGTTGAAAGAAAGTTAAGGGAATCTTTAGTCGTTGACCGCGCCCGGGTTCAATCAGGCCGCATCAGCCAATTTGGATTACTTGAAATGTCACGGCAACGGTTACGCCCCAGCATTATGGAATCCAGTACGATTAAATGTGATAACTGCGGCGGAAGTGGCGTTGTTAGATCTGTTGCGTCTATTGGCTTACAACTATTACGTGTGATTGAAGAAACCTGTCTAAGCAAAAAATGTGGCAGATTAATTACAATTCATATGCCATCAAATGTTGCTTTTTATCTGCTTGCGACAAAACGTCACGAACTTTCAGATCTTGAACAACGTTTCCAATTAAAATTGGACCTAAAAGAAGACAATAGGCTGGTTAACACGGGTTTCAAAATTGAAAATGAAAACGGTGCCTTTGTTGCCGACGGACATGGAAATACAAGTGCGTCTGATCAACAGCAAAAAGACCAAGGCAACCGGCATAAAAAGAAAGATGTTAAACCCAATTCCCAAAATGCAAATTCTTCTGGGAACCGAAATAAAAAGCCTGTCCACCAGCATAAAAAAGAACCCGTTCATCAGCACAAGAAAGAACCTGAAGCCGCAACCTCTGTGAATTCTGCGGAAGAACCAAAAAAAGAAAATCTTCCTAAGCAAAATCGCAGAAATAACTATAGGCAAAATCGCAGGAATAGAAAGCAGAATAATTCTTCTGCACCAAAAAATCTTGAGCAAAACAACTCTCAAAGAAAAACAGACGGTGGGGGAAACACCCCTACGCCTAAGGAAAGTGGTGATAGACCAGCCAACCCTAAAGAAAATAATAGGAAGCCTTCTACGCCTAAGGAAAGTGGTGATAGACCAGCCAGCCCTAAGGAAAACAGTGGGTCAAATTCTGACACAAACAGAAACTCTCAAGGTGAAAGAAAACCTGCGGCTGTCGAAAGAAAACCTTCTTCTAACCGCAAAGGTTGGTGGCAAAAATTATTGGATTAGATGACAGGAAAAAGAAATAAATCAATTGTATATGCTGTTCTAGGTCATATTTATGAGCATTATGAAAATACATTGTTTGCCTTTTTTGGCCCTTTAGTTGCTTTTCAATTTTTTCCGTCTACTGAAGATTCCAAAGAAACAATGCTGGGAATCTATGCGGCAATTGCCGCTGGATTCTGGATGCGCCCCTTCGGAGCCGGAATATTTTCCTGGGTGGGGGATAGGTTTGGCCGAAAAAAAGCGGTAACTTATTCTTTTATTTCCAGTATTTTCCCAGCCATTATTATTGCCATTCTTCCAGGCTATGAAACACTTGGCATTTATTCCCCTATTATACTGATTATCTGTCGGTTATTTCAAGGGGCCAGCATCGGTGGGGCTTTTTATGGAACCATTACCTTTGTTGGGGAATCCAGCACAAAAAAAGAAAAGAATGTTAACATGGGCATCCTTTTATCCATGGGATTTTTTGGGGCTTTATTGGGTACATCTATCTCTGCTGGATCAACTTTAAGCTTTATGCCAAGTTGGGGCTGGAGAATTCCGTTCTTATTTGGGGCTGTCTACGGTATCTTTTTGTATGCTTTTAAAGATTCCATGCAAGAATCTGAAACCTGGGAAAAATCTGAAAAATCGAAAGAAGTTATCCCTTTCATCCACGCTGTCACAAAGTATCCCAAAAATATAATATCTGTATTCTTATTTGGTTCTGCGTTGCTGGTGCCTTTTTACATTGGCGCCAGTTGGCTGTCAGGCCATATAAAAGCAACATTCTTTATTGATGATTCACCTGTTTTATTATTGTCTTCTGTGATGATGCTTGTATGCGGCTTATCTATGATCTTTTTCTGCTGGCTTAGCACCTATATTTGCCATAAAAAATTGCTTTATTATTCTTTAATTTTAAACGTCATCCTTATTATTATTTTTTATATTGCTATCTCATATAATATTTTATCCCTTATTATATGCTGCCAGCTTTTGATTGCTATATTAACAGCTTTCCAGGGGGCGCCTGTGTTCTTAATGATTCAGAAAATGTTCCCTTCTAAGTATAAATACTCTGGGTTTGCTGTTCCTTTTTCACTTGGGCAAGCCACCTTGACCGGGGCAACCCCTTTTATATCAGAGAAAATAGCCCTAAGCAGTGTAGAAACTTCAAACATTACTTATATGATAATTTTATCCATGGTCTTTATTTTTGTTGCAACAAAAATTGCCACAGTAAACAAAGACTACTAACCCTCTTAAGGCTTTTTGGGTTTATTGCCCCCAACGATTTTTAGGAAATTCTACGATATTATCGCCCAGGATGCTTTTTTCAAAATCGATGGCCCCTTTTAATAAATAATCACAGGTATCCATGTCTTTGAAAAAGATCTGCTGAATCTGTTTCATGTTCATGCCTGTTTCTAAGGACTTAATTAAAATCATTTTCAACCTATCCATAACCACGGCATCTTTGGGCCATATACTTCCCAAAATATCAATTAACTCTATTGTTACCATGGTTGGCAATTTCTTAACCATTAAGTTAAATTGATGCCTGAAAAACATACATTCCTTATATGAAATGACCATTTTTGTATACGGGTTTTCACCCAATTGTAAATTTTTGATAACTTTTGTTATTTCAGAAATTTGATCAACAACATCATATTGATCTATAATTTTTCTTATTTTCCCAACAGTATATGATAAAGATACATCGATACTTTCTTGTTGGTTATTTTTTTTATTTAATGAAATAATGTTATTTTTTGACATGTGTTTTATACCTCGCTCCATACTATAGATATGGGGTCAAAAAAAGATATTTCAAGGGGTAACCTTAAACAAGTGATGCAAGCTGACGAACCGCCACATACAACATTGTTGGGTCGATTTTATCATTATCTTTCAAACTTTCCAGAACTTCTTCTGTTTTTTCTGCCAAATAATTATTCTGGCGCAACCAAGTTTCAATCGCCTCGTCCATCGATAGGTCTTTATAATGTGTCAAAAGTTTGAAACATATTTTGTCTTTAATTTCTATAAGTTGATCCCTCAGATTATACAGTGCCTTTTTTGTCCACGTATTTTCAGACGATTGTTTTTTAAGCTCTGATAACAGCCAATCTATTCCCAATCTATCCCCTATTTTATGAAACATCTGTGATGTTTTTTCTATGCCTACCTTGGTACTGATTGATAAATCAATTAATAAATAGGCATAATTCATAAGGTTTAATTCAGAAAATTTCTCAGCAATTTCTGCCGGAACTTGCTTTTGTTTATAGCCGTCTTGCTTTTTACTTATTGCCAAAGAAACAATGCTGGACAAATTTTTCCCCGCACATTTATGCAATTCATTCACTTTCTTAGAGTAAAGTTTGACGCACCCCTCTAAATCAAGTGATTTATTTTTATGCAGTAACCATAGAACATTTTTTTCAATAAGCTCAACAATATCTATCAGCATTTGCATTTGTATATCTGCTGGGATTTTATAATCTAAACCTTCAATATCTGTCCAAAAACTTTCAAGCCCAAAGCTTTCTTTGACAACCAGGTAGGCATGAATAACTTCTGTTAATTTTGCCCCTGAAATATCCATCATTTCATTTAAGAATGTTGGGCCAACCCTGTTTACAAGGCTATTGGCTATATTCGTAGAGATAATTTCATCCCGCAAAGGGTGCTTGTCAATGGATGCAGCATATTTTTTATTTATATTTTCTGGAAAATAATCATATAAAGTGTGTTTCAAAAACTTGTTTTTAGGAAGGCTTGATTCAATTATTTGTTCATAGGCGAATATCTTTCCATAAGCCAGCAAAACGGCAATTTCTGGTCTTGAAAGACCTGTGCGACTAAGGGTTCTTTTGCTCAAAGACTTTTCATTTGGTAAATATTCAACATCACGGTCCAGCTTGCCCATTTTTTCAATAGATCGCATAAGTCGGCTTTGGCGCCCCAATACGCGGTATCCCCTTGAATGAACCATAGAAACAGCCTGTGATTGTAAATAATTATTCCTTAGAACCAATTCGGCAATATGATCTGTCATTGATGTCAGTAGCGTTTTTCTTTTACCTTCTGATAACGTTTTCTTTATCTTAGGATCTTGTAATAAAATCTTGATATTAACTTCGTGATCTGATGTATCCACGCCGGCAGAGTTATCAATCGCATCTGTATTAATGAAGCCACCGCCCAAAGAATATTCAATGCGCGCCCGTTGGGTCACCCCTAAGTTAGCCCCTTCCCCAACAACTTTACACCTTAAATCCGAAGCATTCACACGAATGGCATCATTCACACGATCCCCAACATCATGGTGACTTTCATCTTCAGATTTAATAAACGTACCGATCCCACCGAACCACAATAAATCAACATGCGCTTTTAACAAAACTTGAATAAGTTCGTTAGGCGTGACCTCAGATTTATGAAAGGATAAGATGGCTGAAACTTCGGGGGTGAGTTTTACTTTTTTCGAAGCTCTGTCTATAATCATGCCCCCCTTGGAAAGGCATGACTGATCATAATCCCCCCATGAAGACCTAGGTAATTTAAAAAGTCGACTTCTTTCTTTATAGCTTTTTTCAAGATCAGGATTTGGATCAATAAAAATATGCAAGTGGTTAAAACTGGCAATTAATTTTATTTTCTTTGATAACAGCATTCCATTTCCAAAGACATCCCCTGACATATCCCCAACACCAACAACAGAGAACGGATCTTTCTGGGTATTAACCCCTAATTCCCTAAAGTGGCGCATGACAGAAACCCATGCCCCCTTTGCGGTGATTCCCATTTTCTTATGATCATATCCAACAGATCCACCCGAAGCAAAGGCATCGCCTATCCAAAAATTATATTCCGCCGCCACTTCATTTGCGATATCAGAAAAGGTTGCTGTTCCTTTATCTGCAGCCACAACCAAATAATGATCTGCATCATCAAGGCATCTTACCCCTTCAGGGGATTCAATTTTTCCATTAACCAAGTTATCTGTTACATCAAAAAGGCCCCTGATCATTGTTTTATAACAATGGATTGCTTCTTTTTGACGTTCAGGATAAGTCATGCCATCAAGGGATTTTTTAATTATAAATCCACCCTTTGCCCCAACCGGAATAATAACACTGTTTTTAACCATTTGTGCTTTTAACAGCCCCAGAACTTCAGTACGGTAATCTTCTGATCGATCAGACCAACGAATACCCCCTCTGGCAACTTTGCCACCCCTTAGGTGAATGGCTTCCATCCAAGATGAATAAACATATATTTCGTATGCCGGACGCGGTCGAACCAAGCCCGTAATTTCCGCACTGTTGAACTTGAAGGACAAGAAATTTCTGTGATGGCCTGACTTGTCTTTCCGATAATAATTTGTCCGAATTGTTACGGTAATTAAATTCAAAAAACTTCTAAAGACATGGTCACTATTGGCACTTGATACCCGTTCCAAAGAACTTTTTATGGCCGAAATCTTTTTTTGAACAGTTTCTTTTGCCAGCATTTTTGTCTCTAGGTTAAAAAGGCTTTCAAAAAGATGTACCAGGGACAATGTTATTTTTGGGTGCTGACTAAAAGTATCTTTAACAAAATCTTTTTCGAATGAAAAATGAATCTGCCGAAGGTATTTATAGTAAGCCCTAAGTAAACTTATTTGACGCCAATCCAGGCCTGTTTCCACAACCAAAGCATTGAAACAATCATTTTCAGCTTCCCCTTGCCAAACCTTATTAAGACATTCCACAAAGTTATCGGCAATATCATCAAAGATAAAGCTAGAGCATTCAACTCTGAATTGTGTTCTGAAACAGTGCATCCATATATTGGCGCCTTCTTTTCCAACCTTCAAAGAATACGGGGACTCTGTTATAACCCGAAGCCCCATATTTTCCAAAATCGGCATAATAGAAGACAAAACAATTGCAGACCCTGGGTTATAAAGCTTTAATAAAAACTCTGGCTTACCTTTGTTTTTAAAGTCATAAAATTGTATTTTTAATTTATTTTCTTGAAGGGCTTTTTCTGCAAAACCAATATCGGCAAAGGCACTTTCAACACTAAAAGACTCCTGATAAGAAGTCGGAAACGCATGAACGTACTGTTCAATCATTTTTTTAGATTGTGATCTTAGGAATTCTTTCTTGGCCTGCTTTATAAACAAGTCTTCCCACCGCATAGAGGCAGATTCCAAATCACTTTCAAGATTTTTTAAGGAAACTTTTGTTTTTGTTTTTAATGATCGGGGGGACAAAATGAAATTAACCCGCGCGAAAGAAAGGTTTCCGCCAATTTCTGTATGGAAACTTAACGTTTTCGCCTCAAGACTCTTTTCAAGAATACCTGAAAATTTCTGTCGTAAATCAGACGTGTACCTATCACGTGGCACGTAAACCAAGCAAGAAATAATATGCCCTAGTTTATCTTGGCGCATATACAATGCGACCCTCTGGCGTTCTTGCAGCTGAACAATTGATTGGGTTGTTTTAAGCAATTTTTCTTCGTCTATTTGAAAAAGCTCGTCCCTGGGGAAAGATTCCATAATATGGGTCAAAGCTTTCCCATCATGCCAGTCTGCTGCGACATTTGATTTTGACAAAACATTCTGAACTTTTTGGCGTAATAAAGGAATATCCCTGATACTTCGGTTATACACAGCCGATGTGAATAAGCCAAAAAATTGCCGTTCGCCAATTATATTTCCATCTTTATCAACTTTTGCAACGCGGATTACATCCATAGAAACCGCCCGGTGTACCGTCGAATTGCGAAGAGTTTTGGTGATATCAAAGGGGGAAATATCTTTCATCATACGTTCTTGGACAATCATTTGATCGTCTTTGACAGAGCCTGTAAAAAGGCTCTGCTTGAAATTTTTCAACAAACCTAAGGCATCCGTTAGGTTTGCATATCCTTTTTTATCAAGGTCATATTCCCGATAGCCCAAAAAGGTGAAATACCCCCTATCCAACCATTGAAGAAAAGATTGAATTTCTATATTCGAATATTTTTTACAAGACAGTTTTCTTGAATCAAGGTCAAACAAAGCATTCGTAAGTTTCTTACGCATTTTATGCCAGTCTTTCACTGATCGGCGGACATCATCAAGAACATTATTAATCGATTTTTTTAGATCAGATACTTCTTCTTTTTCTAAATACTCTTGCAGTTCAATGCATACTATTGACTCAGCCTCTATATCCACTTGTTTGACTTCAGGGACAGAAAAAGAATCAAGATCCCCCTTTTTGGATCGATTAACCCTTATAACAGGATGAATTAAGAAATTAATATTGAAACCTAAACCATTAATTAAGGAAGTAATCGAATCCACAAGGAAAGGTTTGTTTCTATTTAAAATAATTATTTGTGTATAGGAAAGATCTTCTTTCTTATTATGAACTGGCACGACGGAAATGTTATATTCTTTGCGGTTTTGAAATTCTTTCCAGCTTTCTTTCAGAAACTCTGTAAGCTTAGCCTTTTCCATTTCAGCTATCTCGTTTGAACTTATTCCAGAGTATAAAATAGAGCTAAAAGAATTAATTTCTTTTGCTTTTATTTTTGAAGAATCAACAACAGCCTTTATTATGGCTTGTTTTTGTTTGATGCTATCGTCGTTCATGTGCGTCATAAATAAAACCTTTAATATAAGTAAATATAATATCAGTTTTTAATGCGACGTTCCACACTGGATTTTGATTATATCAAGGGATTTTTTTGGAGCGGAAGAAGGGATTCGAACCCTCGACCCCAACCTTGGCAAGGTTGTGCTCTACCACTGAGCTACTCCCGCAATTGATTTGAATATTACCATGAAAAAGATTTTTTTCAAGCAAAAACCTTATTTATTTTTTAAATTTACGGGTATACTTTTTGAACAACCCGTTTATTTTGGACAAAGCAAACAGCCATGCATAAAAATGAAGCAAAAATAAATATTGATATAGTCAAAGACCTTGTTTACTTACAATTTCCAAAATGGAAAAAGGAAACCATTAAAGAAATCACCTATTCAGGAACAGATAATATCGTCTATAAATTGGGGAAAGATAAATGCATCCGCCTGCCAAGGACCCAACAAGGCGAAAATCAAATTAAAAAAGAACAAAAGTGGCTGCCTAAGCTAGGGCCGAATTTACCTTTGAATACCCCTGAGCTTATTGACATAGGCAAACCTGATAATAAATACCCTTATGTTTGGTCAATTTATAACTGGATAGAAGGGGTTGAGGCTTATGATAATAAGCCAATAAATTTAAATGATACGGCAAAATTGCTTGCCAATTTCATCAACTCACTCCATAAAATAAGCGCAAAATTCGCACCCAAAGCAAAAAGGGGCCTCCCCCTAATAAGTCAAAATGATGCTGTCCAACAAGCCATCCTTGACCTTAAAAGCCTATATGATCCAAAAGCTATAGCGGCTCTGTGGAAAGATTGTTTGCAAGCACCCGAATGGCATAAGCCAGGGGTTTGGCTGCATGGCGACCTGCTACCAAGTAATTTAATTATTAAAGAAGGAAAATTACATGGAATTATAGATTTCGGATTATTTGGCAAAGGAGATCCAGCTTGTGATTTAATTCCAGCATGGTGTCTGTTTGATGCGGGCGCCAGAAAAACTTTCAAAAATCACTTGGATATTGACGAGGACACATGGACACGGGGACGGGGTTGGGCGTTATCTATTGCCTTAATTATTATTCCTTATTATACCCAAACAAACCCTAAACTTGTTTCTATTGCAAAAAATATGATTGATCAAATACTTGAAGAATGGAAATGCCCTGGAAATTAGGCACGATAATAACGCCAAACAGCTTTCCAGATGGGGGTGTGACATCATGGATTTTTAAGTTGCTACCCTGCGCTTAATAATAACGGACTTAAAAGGCCTGAAAACAGAATTCTTTTGATCCCCCTAAATTGGTGGATTTGATATTGGTATTTAGACAGGCACTGAAGAAGCGGCAAATAGTAAAATTTAGGCATAAAAAAACCCAGCAATGCTGGGTTTTAAAATGCTTTTAAAAACTTATTTTTTGTCTTTTTTAGCTTCTTCTGTTTTCTTAGAAGTCGTATTTTTTGCTGATTTTTCATCCCCAACAATTGGTTCTGCCGGACGGTCAACAAGTTCTATAACAGCCATAGGTGCTGAGTCTCCATAACGGAAACCGGCTTTAATGATACGTGTGTATCCACCTGACCTGGTTTTATATCTATCTGCCAAAGCATCAATTACTTTGCTAGAATTTTCGTTGCTTTGCAATTGACTGATCAATTGGCGACGGGCATGTAACCCCCCTTTTTTACCAATTGTGATTAACTTTTCAACAACACCACGTAACTCTTTTGCTTTTGGCAAAGTTGTCTTAATTTGTTCGTGGGCAATTAATGAGTTAGCCATATTGCTGAACAAAGCCTTTCTGTGGCTTGATGTTCTATTTAGCTTTCTTCCTTTTAGTTTATGACGCATCTTTTCCTCGTATTAACTTAAAAATTATTGTCGTCTAGGCGTTTTGCCAAGTCTTCAATGTTTTCAGGCGGCCAACCTGGGATATCCATTCCCAATCCTAGCCCCATTTCTGTAAGAACTTCTTTGATTTCATTTAATGATTTACGACCAAAGTTAGGTGTTTTAAGCATTTCATTTTCTGACCTTTGAACAAGATCACCAATGTAAATGATATTATCATTTTTCAAGCAATTTGCAGCACGAACTGAAAGTTCAAGTTCAGATACTTTCCTTAGCAAGTTCCTTGGAATTGGAAGTTCATCTTCTTCTTTTTCTTGCTTAATTTCAATTGGGTCTTCAAAATTAATAAATGGTGCAAACTGTTCTTGCAAAATCCTTGCGGACAAGGCCAAAGCATCTTCTGGAATAACCGTTCCGTCAGTTTCAACATCCATAATTAATTTATCATAGTCAGTCTGTTGTCCAACACGTGTATTTTCAACACGATAAGCCACTTTTTTAACCGGGCTAAAAAAGGCATCAATTGGAATTACGCCAATTTGTGTTTCTTTAGATGAACCATGTATGGCAGGAACGTATCCTTTACCGTGGGAAACCGTTAATTCCATTGATAAAACAGCATTGTCAGATAGGTTACAAATAACAACATCTGGTGTTAAAATTTCAACGTCAGAACCTACTTCGATCATCGAAGCTGTAACAACACCTTTTCCTTTATGAACAAGGGTGATTTTCTTTGGGCCCTCAGAGTGAAGCTTGATCGCCAAAGTCTTTAGGTTAAGAATGATTTCTGATACATCTTCCATAACACCTGGAATCGTAGAGAATTCATGAACAACCCCATCAATGCGAACAGATGTTACTGCAGCACCTCTAATAGAAGAAAGCAAAACGCGGCGTAATGCATTTCCAATAGTTGTCCCATAACCTCTTTCCAAAGGTTCTGCAAAAAGAGTAGCGTTAAATTGAGGGTCATCCCCAGTTTCTACTTTAATGTTGCTTGGTTTAATCAGTTGTTGCCAATTTTCCTGTATCACTAGCTGCTCCTAAAATTATATATTTTTCTTAAATTACACACGGCGACGCTTAGGCGGGCGCGTTCCATTGTGCGGAATTGGGGTCACATCTCTAATAGAAGAAATGCTAAATCCTACAGCCAATAATGCCCTTAAAGCAGACTCACGTCCCGAACCTGGACCCTTAACTTCAACAGAAAGGTTTTTCACCCCATGGTCTTTTGCCTTACGTCCAGCTTCTTCAGCTGCCATTTGCGCCGCAAAAGGGGTGGACTTTCTTGATCCTTTAAAACCTTTGGAACCCGCAGATGACCATGAAATTGCATTTCCTTGCACATCTGTGATTGTAATTAAAGTATTGTTAAACGTGGCAGAAATATGCGCAACAGCTGTTGCAATATTTTTTCTTTCGCGTTTTCTAAGTCTTGATGCTGGTTGTGCCATTATTTAATCCTTATTACTTTTTCTTGCCTGCGATAGCAACAGCTTTTCCTTTACGTGTCCGCGCATTGGCATGCGTATTTTGGCCACGAACTGGAAGTCTTTTACGGTGACGAATTCCACGGTAACAACCAAGGTCTACTAAACGCTTAATGTTCATGGAAATTTCACTGCGCAATTCACCTTCTACTTGGTGATGTTGATCAATGACTTCACGAATAACTGCAACTTGATCTTCACTAAGTTCATTCACGCGCTTAGTTGTATCAATTTTTGCTTGTTCACAAATCTTTTTCGCAGATGTAAGCCCAATCCCAAAGATATAGGTCAAGGCAACTGCTATTTTTTTATTTGTAGGTATGTTTACACCAGCAATACGAGCCACTTTTATTTTCTCCTTTTCATACTATTTAGGTATTAATCTTTACTATTCCTAGTAAAATATTATTTTTTTTCTAACAAGCTGTTAATTTCTGCGGACACTTCGTCTATATCCCGCATACCATCAACTGTTTTCAAAATACTCTTTCCCACGTAATAAGGAATTATTGGCATTGTTTCCTTATAATACGCTTCCAAGCGTTTCTTCACCGTTTCTTCGTTATCATCACTGCGATGTTTAAATTCTGTACTACCACAGACATCACATATACCTTCTTCTGCAGGTTTTTTAAAGTATTTGTTGTAACAAACACCACATTCTGCGCAAGAATAACGACCAGAAATACGTTTTATCAACTGTTCATCATCAACTTTGATTTCAATAACAGCATCAATTTTCTTGTTATATTGTTCCAGCATTTCGTCCAACGTAATCGCTTGTTGCGTTGTCCTTGGAAACCCATCCAATATAACCCCAGCCTTATAATCAGGCTGATTAATTTTGTCTTCAATCATCTTGATAACATATTCGTCTGGAACAAGCCCGCCTGCATCCATGACTTCCTTAGCTTTTAAACCAAGTTCCGTACCTTTTGCTATCTCTTGACGCAAGATATCACCAGTTGACAAATGCATCAAGCCATAATTTTCTTTCAACCTTTGAGCCTGGGTTCCTTTTCCAGCTCCTGGAGGCCCTAATAGTATTACGATCATTTACGGCGACCTTTAGAATTCAACCTTGATCTTTTCATCAAGTTTTCATATTGATGTGACATCAAGTGTGAATGAACCTGTGAAACCGTATCCATTGTTACACTTACAACGATCAACAAACTTGTTCCCCCAAGATAAAAAGGCAAACTGTATTTAACTTTTAAGAATTCTGGCAAAATACAAACAGCAACGAGATAGGCGGCACCAATCGTTGTCAAACGCGTCAACAAAAAGTCAAAATAAGCGGATGTACTTGCTCCTGGGCGAATACCTGGGATAAATGCCCCCCCCTTTTTAAGGTTTTCGGCTGTATCATCAGAATTGAACATCAATGCTGTATAGAAGAAAGCAAAGAACACAATAAAGAAAGCATACAATATCATAAATATTGGGCGACCAGGACTTAAGTTATATAGAATTGTTTGAACCCAATCTGGACCATTTGTAATAAAGGAAGCCAATGTTCCTGGCAACAACAAAATAGAGCTGGCGAAAATTGGGGGAATAACACCGGCATTATTTAACTTTAAAGGTAAGTGGTTGCTTTCGCCGCCCATAACGCGGTTACCCATTTGACGCTTAGGGTATTGAATTAAAACCTTACGTTGGGCACGCTCCATGAATACGATAAAAGCTATGACTGCCGCCAATAGAACCAGGATACCCAGGATAAAGGCCACATGATATTGCCCTTCACGTCCAAGATCCAACATTCTTAATGCGGCTTGCGGTAAGTTAGCAACAATCCCAGAAAAGATAATTAAAGATATTCCGTTACCGATACCGCGGGCCGTAATTTGCTCACCCAACCATACCAAAAACATTGTGCCACCCACAATTGTAACAACAGTACTAACCTGAAAAAACATACCAGGGTCCATCGCAGCGCCGCTTGATTGAAGGGTTTTTGCCATAGCAAATGCCTGAACTGTTGCAAGAACAACTGTTGCATAACGGGTGTATTGATTTAATTTCTTACGCCCCGATTCGCCTTCTTTACGCAAAGCTTCAAGTTGCGGATGAATTGCAGAAAGCAGCTGAATCATAATGCTGGCAGAGATATAAGGCATAATATTTAATGCCAAAATTGTCATACGCCACAAAGCACCTCCAGAAAACATGTCAACCATACCAAGAATACCTGAGGCATTACGTTTTGCAATGTCTGCCATCACAGACATATCAATACCTGGCAAAGGAATATACGTCCCCAAACGGTAAACAATCAAAGCAAGTAACGTAAACCATATACGTTTCTTAAGATCCTTAGCCTTAGAAAAAGCACTAAAATTTAGATTTGCCGCTAATTGTTCTGCCGCAGATGCCATGTAACCTCCTGGTATTACTTGCTTTTGTTGATTTCTTCAGCTTTTCCGCCAGCTTTTTCAATTGCTTCTTTTGCGGATTTACTGAAATGATTCGCACTGATGGTTACTTTATCTTTTAAAGCCCCTTTTGCAAGAACTCGTAAAGACCAATTTGCATTTCGAATCATACCTGCGTTTGCCAACACTTCTGATGTAATAGCAACTGATGCAGATAATTTCTTCGCATCGATAGCTTCTTGAATATCAGATAAGTTGATTGCACATGTTGGCTCTCCAATATGTGAAAATCCTCTTTTCGGTAGACGCCTTTGCAAAGGCATTTGCCCACCTTCAAATCCTTTAATAGCAACACCTGAACGGGATTTCTGACCTTTTTGACCTGAACCAGCAGTTTTACCTGTCCCAGAACCAATTCCGCGACCTACGCGTTTTGGATTCTTTGTTGCGCCAGAATTATTTTGTAATTCATTTAGTTTCATTATCGTCCTACCACTTATGCTTCAGTTACTGTTACAAGGTGTTTAATTTTGTTGACCATACCTCTTACTTCAGGCGTATCAACAAGAACCTTAGCTCTATTCATTTTCCCTAGCCCCAAGCCTTTAAGACATTGCGTCTGCCATTCTTGACGACGAATCGTACTTGCGATTTGGGTTACTTTAATTTTCTTTAACATCGCTAACCTCTTTTACAGAAACCTTGTCACCAACCTTATATTCCCGTCTGGAAACAATTTCACCAATTTTCTTACCACGTCTTGTCGCAACTTCACGCGGAGACGTCACAATTTTCAAAGCCTGAAGTGTTGCCTTTACCATGTTATGCGGGTTTGAAGTTCCAATGGACTTACAAACAACATCATGAATCCCTAAAGATTCAAAAACAGCACGTGCTGGACCACCTGCGATAATCCCTGTCCCCGCTGGTGCGGAACGAATAACAACATGACCCGCCCCAAAACGACCAATTACGTCGTGATGCACTGTGCGACCTTCCCGTAAAGGAACTTTAATCATTGCTTTTCTGGCTTTATCAGATGCTTTTTTGACAGCCTCAGGAACTTCCCGGGCTTTACCTAAACCATATCCAACGCGACCCTTACCATCACCGACAACTACCAATGCTGAGAAGGAGAAATTCTTCCCCCCTTTAACAACTTTGGCAACACGGTTGATACTCACCAACTTTTCAGTGATCTGCTGTTCTTGCTTATCTTGTTTTAATTGTTGTGACATTCTATTTCCTTAAGCTTAAAACTGTAATCCACCTTCGCGCGCAGCTTCAGCTAAAGCCTTCACACGACCATGATAAATATATCCGCCTCTTTCAAAAACGACTTTTGTAACGCCAGCTTTTTTTGCTTTTTCAGCAACCAATGTTCCGACATTTGCCGCTGATTCAACGTCATAACCTTTAAATTTCTTTGTGTCAAATTCTTTGGACAAAGAAGATGCCGCAGCCAAAGTCACACCCTTAATGTCATCAATAACTTGTGCGTAAATATGATTATTTGATCGGAAAACTGAAAGTCTTGGTGTACCTTCTTGTGTTTTTTTCCGGACTTTATAGCTAACCCTTTTTTTACGGCGCAAAAGGTTTTTTTGTGCTTTATTTGCCATTTTACTTCTTCTTTCCTTCTTTTCTTAGAATCTGCTCGTTTTCGTACTTAATACCTTTTCCTTTATAAGGCTCAGGCAATCTATATTTTCTAATATTAGAAGCGACTTGACCAACAGCCTGCTTATCAGCTCCATGAATTGAAATCAATGTCGGCTTATCACACTTAATTGTTATTCCTTTTGGAATTGGGAAACGAACCTCATGACTAAAACCAAGCTGCATGACAAGAATTTCGCCTTGAACTTGACAACGATAACCAACGCCATTCACTTCAAGTTTAACTGTAAAACCTTCAGAAACGCCCTGCACAAGGTTACTTACGATACTACGATAAGTCCCCCATAATGAACGTGCTTTCTTAGAATTATCAGCTGGTGCCACAACGACAACATTACCTTCAACTTTTGCACTTACGTGGGCTGGAACCTTCATAGAAAGCTCCCCATTTTTTCCTTTTGCAATAATTTCCTGTGCGCTAATATTTACATTAACACCCTCTGGAATGCTTATAGGATTTTTTCCAACTCTTGACATATCAACAACCTTCTAAAATAAAGTACAAAGTACTTCACCACCAATGTTTAACTGACGTGCTGCATTATCAGACACAACACCCTTTGACGTAGTTAAAACCGCAACACCCAAACCATTATAAGGCTTTGGCATATCTTTGATTTTTGAATAAGTACGTCTTCCTGGCGTGGATACACGTTTAATTTCGCGTATAACACCTTCACCTTCAAAATATTTTAAAGTCACCTCTATTTCGTCTATATTTGGACGAACATTCACTGTTTTAAAAGGCCCAATAAAACCTTCTTCCTTTAAGACAGCTAATAAGTTATTTGCCATTTTAGAAGACAAAACACGTACTGTGCCTTTTTTACGAGCTTGGGCATTTCTTATTCTAGTGATTAAATCTGCAATCGGATCACTCATTGACATAATATTCGTCTCCTTACCAACTTGACTTTGTCATTCCAGGGATTTGACCTTGGGAAGTTAATTCCCTAAGTGCAATTCTGGAAATTTTAAATTTACGATAATAACCACGGGGGCGTCCTGTAAGCTCACACCTATTCCTTAGTCTGATTTTTGAAGAGTTTCTTGGCAATTCACTTAGCTTAATAGAAAATTCAAATCTATCTTCTACAGAAGAATTTGAGTCTTTTATCTTTGCTTTTAATTGAGCTCTTCTTGAAGCAAATTCTTTAACTTTTTTTGCTTTGTTTAAGTTCTTTTCTATCGCACTACTTTTTGCCATTTATTCCTCTTTATTTCGTAAATGGGAAGTCAAAAGCTTTCAAAAGCTCTCTTCCTTCTTCATCATTATTTGCGGTGGTTACAACACATATATCCATACCGCGGATTTGATCGATTTTATCGTATTCAATTTCAGGAAAAACGATTTGTTCTTTAAGACCTAAAGAATAATTTCCATTTCCATCAAAACTTTTAGGGGACAACCCTCTAAAGTCACGAACACGCGGCAAAGCAATATTTACCAAACGATCCATAAATTCATACATGTGATTGCCACGAAGGGTAACCTTCACACCAATTTTCATGCCATCACGCAACTTAAATCCTGCAATGGATTTACGCGCCTTTGTGATAACAGGCTTTTGCCCCGTAATGATTGTCATATCTTTTAAAGCAGCTACAACTTTCTTATCATCACGTGTCCCTTCACCAATCCCCATGTTCAAAACGATTTTTTCCAATCGTGGTGCTTGCATAGGTGATTTAAAGTTAAACCGCTTGATCAAATCTTGCTTGATCTTATTTTCGTATTCTTCTCTTAAACGAGCCATCATAACCTTACTCATTACTTATCTATTTTAGTCCCAGACCTTTTGGCCACACGTTGACGAACACCGTCCTTAACTTCAACCTTAATTCTTGTAGGCTTTCCATCTTTTGGATCCAAGTGCATCAAATTAGATACATGAATTGGTAATTCTTTTTCATGCTCTCCATTTGGATTTGCTGCTGTCGGCTTCATATGTCTTTTTACAACATTCACACCTTTTACCAAAGCTTTATTTTTTTCTAAAAAGACTTTTAATATTTCGCCCTTTTTTCCTTTATTCTTACCAGTTGTAACAACAACCGTATCGCCTTTTTTAATTCTTGCTACCATTTTATAGTACCTCCGGAGCTAGAGAAATAATTTTCATAAAGTTACGCGCTCTAAGTTCGCGTGTAACTGGCCCAAAAATACGAGTCCCAATGGGTTCGTTCTGGTTATTTAACAACACTGCCGCGTTTTTATCAAAACGAATAACTGTTCCGTCACTCCTTTTAACCGGCATGGCCGTTCTAACAATTACGGCTTTATATACTTTACCTTTGTTAACCTTACCACGTGGGATTGCCTCCTTAACTGAGACCACAATGATATCACCAACAGAAACAGATTTTCTTTTCGACCCACCAAGTAACTTGATACACTGAAGGCTACGCGCCCCTGAGTTATCCGCTACTTCTAGTCTTGTTTGCATTTGAATCATAATAAACCTCTGCTACTTTTGTTCACTTGTTGTAGCAATTAATTCCCACGTCTTTGTCTTAGATATAGGCTTGCATTCTTGGATTTCAACTATGTCACCTTCTTTTGCCGCATTATCATTATCGTGTGCAGCAAATTTCTTTGACTTATTGATATACTTTTTATAAACCGGATGCATAACCCGGCGCACTACGGAAACAGTTATTGTTTTGTCTCCTTTAGCACTAACTACCGTACCTCTTAATACTCTGCGTGGCATAATTTTACAACCTTTATTTACTATTTATTTTCTTTTTACGCGCATGCAATTCCGTCTTTGCACTTGCTACCTGGCGACGAGCTTGTCGAATACGTGCTGTGTTCTGCAATTGCCCAGCTGTCTTTTGAAACCTTAAGTTTAATAACTCTTTCTTAAGATCAATAACCATCTTCACTAAATCTTCGTCTTTTTTCTTACGTAATTCTGCTATCTTCATAATTCAACCCTTCTAAAATGCCCGAGTCACGAATTTTGTTTGAATTGGCAGTTTCGCAGAAGCAAGCATAAAGGCTTCCCGCGCAAGAAGTTCACTAACCCCTTCAATTTCAAACATAATACGCCCAGGCTTAACACGTGCCGCCCAAAATTCTGGCGCCCCCTTACCTTTACCCATACGAACTTCCGCAGGCTTGGAAGAAACGGGAACATCTGGAAAAATACGAATCCAAACACGTCCTGATCTTTTCAAATGGCGACTAATCGCACGCCTTGCTGCTTCAATCTGACGAGAAGTAATTCTTTCAGGATTTAAAGCTTTTAAACCATACGCCCCAAAGTTTAAAGTTGTTCCACCTTTCGCAGTACCGTGGATACGCCCTTTAAATGCTTTTCTAAATTTTGTACGTTTTGGACTTAACATCAACTATTACCTTATATTAACGATTCACTACATTTTCACGAACACGCCTATCCTGAGCCATTGGATCATGTTCCATAATTTCACCTTTAAACACCCAAACTTTAATACCAATTGCACCATAAGTTGTAAAGGCAGTCCCGACACCATAATCGATATCAGCACGCAGAGTATGTAAAGGAACACGTCCTTCGCGATACCATTCCATGCGGGCGATTTCAGATCCACCCAAGCGACCAGAACAGTTAATTCGAATTCCTAGGCCACCTAATCTTAAGACAGATTGAACTGACTTTTTCATGGCCCTTCTAAAGGAAACACGGCGTTCAAGTTGCTGAGCAATTGTGTCTGCAATTAATTTTGCATCTAATTCTGGCTTACGAATTTCCAAAATATTAATGGAAACTTCAGAATTTGTAATTTTAGAAACTTCTTTTTTTAAGAAATCTAAATCAGCACCTTTTTTTCCAATGATAATTCCTGGACGGGCGGAATAAATTGTAATCTTCGCCTTTTTTGCAGGCCTTTCAATCACAACCTTGGAAACAGCAGCTTGCTTAAGCTTTGCCATAATGAATTTTCTGATCTTAAGATCTTGGTTCAATAAATCGCCATAAGCCTTATCTGCAAACCAACGAGAATCCCATGTTCTGTTGATATTTAATCTCAATCCAATTGGGTTAACCTTTTGTCCCATTACGCTTTCTCCTCGCCCAGTTCTTTTACAATAATTCTCAAGTTACTGAAAGGCTTCAAAATTCTTGCTGCCCGTCCTTTTGCCCTTGCACGAAAACGCTTCATTACCAAAGCTTTTCCAACTGTGGCTTGTGAAACAACCAGCTGATCAACATCCAAGTTATGATTGTTTTCAGCATTCGCAATAGCTGCAGTTAATACTTTTTTAACTTCATCTGCAACACGTTTTCTTGAAAATTCTAGCTCTGCCAATGCTTTTCCAACTTTCTTACCTTGAATGCTGGCAGCAACAAGACTAAGCTTACTTGGAGATGTTCTTATCATCTTTGCTTTTGCGATTGCTTCTTTTTCACTTAGCTGTCTTGGTAATGCTTTTTTACCCATAATTAACCTCTTTTAGCTTTCTTGTCTGCCGCGTGTCCATAGAAGGTACGCGTCATAGCAAATTCTCCAAATTTGTGACCAATCATGTTTTCACTAACATAAACTGGAACAAATTTCTTACCATTGTGGACACCAAAAGTAAGACCTACGAATTGAGGCATGATCGTTGATCGACGTGACCAAGTCTTAATAACATCATTGCGACCTGAGCTTCTTACTTTTTCGGCTTTCTTTAAAAGATAACCGTCTACAAATGGACCCTTCCAAACTGAACGTGACACTCTTATGTACTCCTATTTCTTCTTACGTCTGCTGACAATATATTTGTCAGAAGGTTTTGACTTTCTTGTTTTCTTACCTTTGGTATGCTTACCCCAAGGCGTTACGGGGTGACGTCCACCTGAAGTACGCCCTTCACCACCACCATGAGGGTGATCTACAGGGTTCATTGCTACACCACGTACGGTTGGCCTACGACCTAACCAACGGGAACGACCTGCTTTACCAAGGTTTATATTCTTTTGATCTGGGTTTGAAACCGCACCAATAGTCGCCATACATTCAAGATGAATCAATCTTGTTTCCCCTGAAGACAAACGAATAATAGCAACACCTGTATCACGACCAACATATTGAGCATAAGACCCTGCAGATCTTGCGATTTGCGCACCCTTACCTGGCTTAACTTCAATATTATGAACGATCGTTCCAATAGGAATATTCCCCAAAGGAAGCGAGTTACCTGGCTTAATATCAACATTTTTACCAGATTCAACAATATCACCAACTTTTAAACGTTGAGGCGCAACAATATATGAATATTCTCCACCTTCATACTTTAATAAAGCAATAAAAGCTGTTCTATTAGGATCGTATTCAAGACGTTCCACAGTTGCTTTTACATCAAATTTATTTCTTTTAAAATCGATAATACGATAACGACGTTTGTGACCACCACCCTGGTGACGACAAGTGATACGTCCATTTGCATTACGACCACCTTTGCTTTTTGCGCCTTCTGTAAGCTTTTTATACGGCTCACCTTTCCAAAGGCTGGACTTGTCAACCAATACAAGCTGACGCGTCCCTGGAGTCATTGCTTTAAATTTTTTTAATGCCATTTTACACTCCTACACTTACGTCGATTGTTTGACCTTGCTTGACAGAAACAATGGCTTTTTTAAGATCTTGGCGACGCCCCATACGACCCTTAAAGCGTTTGGTCTTACCTTTTGTCAAAACCGTATTCACACCCAAAACAGTTACCTTGAAAAGTTTTTCAACTGCTTGTTTGATTTCTGACTTAGTCGCATTTCCCATTACCTCAAACACATATTGATTAAACTGGGAAAGAGCTGTTGCCTTTTCTGTAATTAATGGAGAGCGAATGATTTCATACACCCTTTCTTCACTAATTTGCTTTTTATTTACTACATTACTCATGATGATAACCTTGCTTCTAAATGATGAACTGCATCCTTTGTCAAAATTAATTTGTCACGCCTAAGAATGCTATAAACATTTACACCTTGCTGCGGCAAAACATCCAAATTAGCAATATTACTTGCTGCTTGACCTAATTTCACATCAACGTCAGAACCTGTAACTAATAAAGCAGATTCCCAACCGTTGCTTTTCAACAAGGCTAATAAATCTTTTGTCTTATTGGATGTCAATTTTGCCTCATCCAAAATAATCAGATTTTCATCTGCCATTTTTGATGAAAGAGCACACTTCATGCCAAGTTGGCGGATTTTCTTAGGCAAGCTGTATGAATGATCCCTTTTATGCGGACCAAAAATAACTGCCCCCCCACGCATATGTGGAGACCTTAAGCTACCTTGACGTGCGTTTCCTGTTCCCTTTTGACGGAATGGCTTTTTAGTCGTCCCGCTAACATCACCAATTTCTTTTGTTTGGTGGTTACCGCTACGCTTTTTAGCCAACTGCCAGGAAACAACGCGTTGTAATATGTCTTTTCTAACATCTACACCGAACACATCTTTGTTCAAAGTAAGGTCGCTAAGCTTTTTATTATTTATATCTACTAATGCTAACTTCATTGTTTGACTCTCTTTAGGAAGCTTTCTTTTTAATTGCGTCACGTACTTTAATGTACGATCCCTTTGCCCCAGGAACTGATCCCTTAATAAAGATCAATTTGCTTTCCATGTCAACCTGTACAATCTGAAGATTATGTACTGTTGTTCTTTGGTCACCATAATGGCCGGCCATTTTCTTACCTTTGAAAACTTTTCCTGGATCTTGACATTGACCAGTTGACCCATGTGAACGGTGTGAAAGTGACACACCATGGCTTGCCCTGTTACCAGCAAAGTTATGGCGCTTCATAGGACCAGCAAAGCCCTTACCAATACTTTGACCAACAACATCAACATAAGCACCAGGCTTAAAATGGTTAACATCTAACTCAGCACCAACATCTATATAGCTATCAGGGTTAACTTTAAACTCTGCAATATATTTGTTTACTGGCAACTTAGCTTTCGCATAAAATCCGCGAACTGGTTTCTTAAGATTTTTTTCTTTAGCAACACCATAACCAACCTGAACTGCACTGTATCCATGCTGCTCTATTGTTTTATGGCCTACGATTTTACAAGAATCAATTTCCAACACAGTTACTGGTATATGCTCACCAGCTTCTGTGAATATTCTTGTCATTCCAATCTTTTTCCCAATTAGCCCCGTTCTCATCGTCAGGCTCCTATTCTCTAAAATCATTATAATTTAATCTCAACGTCAACACCTGATGCTAACTCTAATTTCATTAGAGCATCTACAGTTTGTGGCGTCCAATCTACTATATCCAAAACTCTTTTATGAGTCCGCATCTCAAACTGTTCACGAGACTTTTTATCAATGTGTGGTGAACGGTTTACAGTAAATTTCTTAATTAGCGTGGGCAAAGGAATTGGTCCTTTTACTATTGCGCCTGTACGCTTTGCTGTATTAACAATCTCGTCTGTTGATTGATCTAACATACGATGATCGAACGATTTTAAACGTATTCTAATATTTTGTGTTTCCATCTTACTTTCTCATATAATAGGGGGATTGAACGACTTCAAGAGCCCCCTCACTAAAGATTATTATTCAATAATTTTAGTAACAACACCGGCACCAACAGTACGGCCACCTTCACGTATTGCGAAACGAAGTCCTTCGTCCATAGCAATCGGTGCAATTAAACTTACTTCCATTGTGATGTTATCTCCTGGCATTACCATCTCTGTCCCTTCTGGCAATACTGTCGATCCCGTCACGTCTGTTGTTCTAAAATAGAACTGTGGACGATAGTTTGAGAAGAACGGTGTATGACGCCCCCCTTCATCTTTCGTCAAGACATAGGCTTCACACATGAATCTTGTGTGCGGCTTAATCTTTCCTGGCGCTGTCAATACTTGACCGCGTTCCACATCTTCTTTCTTTGTCCCACGTAACAATGCACCAATGTTGTCACCAGCTTCACCATGATCCAACAACTTACGGAACATTTCAACGCCCGTTACTGTTGTCTTTACTGTGTCTCTAATCCCAACAATTTCTACTTCTTCACCAACATTAATAACTCCGCTTTCAACACGTCCTGTTACAACTGTTCCACGTCCTGGAATTGAAAAGACATCTTCAATCGGCATCAAGAATGGTTTGTCCTTATCACGTTCCGGTGCTGGAATATAGTTATCTACCTCTTCCATCAATTTCGTAACTGCCTGCTCACCAAGCTCTGGATTGGTCCCTTCCAATGCACACAAAGCTGACCCACGGATCACTGGAATATCATCCCCTGGGAATTCATAACTGCTTAGCAATTCACGAATTTCCATTTCCACCAAGTCTAACAATTCTGGATCATCCACTTGGTCACACTTGTTCATGAACACAACCAAGGCTGGTACACCAACTTGGCGCGCTAACAAGATATGCTCACGCGTTTGTGGCATCGGTCCGTCTGTTGCCGATACAACCAAAATACCACCATCCATTTGGGCCGCACCCGTAATCATGTTCTTTACATAATCGGCGTGTCCTGGACAGTCAACGTGCGCATAATGACGGTTTGCTGTTTCATATTCAACGTGGGCTGTTGATATCGTAATCCCGCGTTCTCTTTCTTCTGGCGCTCCATCAATCTGATCATACGCTTTAAATTCTGCGCCACCACCCACAGACAATACTTTCGTAATCGCCGCTGTTAATGTCGTCTTCCCATGGTCCACGTGCCCAATCGTTCCTATGTTTACGTGCGGCTTCGTCCTTTCAAACTTCGCTTTTCCCATTTCTTTCTTCTCCTTACCTTTTTTCTTTATGCTGTTTTTGCTTTAATTTCATCAGCCACATTTTGCGGAACTTGATCATAATGATCAAACTGCATCGTGTACTGAGCGCGACCTTGGCTCATAGAGCGAAGCGTATTTACGTACCCAAACATGGAAGCCAATGGCACCATTGCTGTTACTAAACGGGCGTTTCCTTGCTGATCCATACTGTTTACTTGACCTCTACGGCTATTCAAGTCCCCAATAATGTCTCCCATATATTCTTCAGGTGTAACAACTTCAACCTTCATCATCGGCTCAAGAAGCTTTGGTTTCGCCTTTTGAATACCTTCGCGGAAAGCTGCTCTGGCAGCAATTTCGAAAGCCATAACACTTGAGTCCACATCGTGGTAAGCCCCATCAATCAACGTTGCCTTAAAGTCGATAACTGGATAGCCAGCCAAAGGTCCTGAATCCATACAAGATTTCAAACCTTTTTCAACACCCGGGATATATTCCCTTGGGATAGAACCACCCACAATTTTACTGATAAATTCATATCCTTCACCAGGCTCTCTGGATTCAAATATAATTTTGACACGCGCGAACTGCCCAGCACCACCGGATTGCTTTTTGTGTGTGTAGTCAATCTCTGCAGTTCCCGTGATTGTTTCACGGTAAGCAACTTGAGGCGCCCCAACATTTGCTTCAACCTTAAACTCACGTTTCATACGGTCCACGATGATTTCCAGATGAAGCTCACCCATCCCCTTAATAACCGTTTGACCTGATTCTTCGTCAGATGTAACGCGGAAAGATGGATCTTCAGCTGCCAAACGAGACAAAGCAATACCCATTTTTTCCTGGTCAGCTTTTGACTTAGGTTCAACCGCAACTTCAATAACCGGATCTGGGAAGTCCATATTTTCCAAAATAACTGGTTTCAATGGATCACACAAAGTTTCCCCTGTCGTAACATTCTTTAAACCACACAAGGCAACAATATCTCCAGCCATAGCGACTTTAATGTCTTCCCGACTATTGGCGTGCATCAAAAGCATACGACCAATACGTTCTTTTTTGTCCTTAACAGAGTTCAAAACGTTAGAACCTGATTCAATTTTACCAGAATAAATACGTACGAATGTAATAGTCCCAACGAATGGGTCATTCATAATTTTAAAGGCTAAACCTGAAAACGGCTCATTATCATCTGACTTACGAAGAACTTTCATATTCTCATCCGTTACAGACACACCTTCAACAGAATCAACATCTTCAGGTGACGGCAAGTAGTCAACAACGGCATCAAGTAATGGCTGAACACCCTTGTTTTTAAAGGCTGTCCCACAAAGAACGGGAACAAAACCACCCGCAATGACCCCCTTACGAATACATTTCTTTAAAGTCTCCGCTGAAGGCTCATCACCACTCAAATAAGCTTCCATGGCAGCATCGTCCATCTCAACAGCTGATTCAACCAGCTGTGCACGATAGTTATTCGCTTTGTCTTTTAGATCAGCAGGAATATCTTCTTCAACAAATTTTGCCCCTAAGGACTCCTCCAACCAACGAATTGCCTTCATTTTGACAAGATCAACAACCCCAACAAAATCAGATTCTGAACCGATTGGCAACTGAAGCAATAATGGCTTCGCCCCCAAACGATCCTTCATCATTTGAACACAGCGGTAAAAATCAGCCCCCATACGGTCCATCTTGTTCACGAAACACATTCTTGGAACATTATAACGATCTGCTTGACGCCATACAGTCTCAGATTGCGGCTCCACACCTGCAACACTATCAAAAACAGCAACCGCACCATCTAATACACGCAAAGCACGCTCAACTTCTACAGTGAAATCTACGTGCCCAGGGGTATCAATGATATTGATACGATGATCATTCCAGAAACATGTTGTCGCAGCTGACGTGATTGTAATACCACGCTCTTGCTCTTGCTCCATCCAGTCCATAGTCGCATCACCCTCGTGAACCTCACCAATTTTATGAGAACGACCCGTGTAGTACAAAACACGCTCTGTTGTAGTTGTCTTACCCGCATCAATATGGGCCATAATCCCAATATTACGATATTTACTTAATGGTGTTATACGCGACATACCTAATTCCTATTACCAGCGATAGTGAGCAAAAGCACGGTTTGCTTCAGCCATTTTATGTGTATCTTCTTTTTTCTTAACTGCAGAACCACGGCCATTCAAGGCATCCGTAAATTCACCAGCCAAACGATCTACCATTGTTTTCTCATTACGCTTACGCGCCATATCAACAGCCCAACGAATTGCCAATGCTTGCGAACGACGCGCACTAACTTCCATCGGAATTTGATACGTTGCACCACCAACACGGCGTGAACGAACTTCAACACTTGGCTTAATACTTTCCAACACTTCATGAAAAGCTTCTAACGGGTCTTTCCCTATACGGCCTTGAACTATTTCCAAAGCTCCGTACAAAATTTTCTCAGAAATAGACTTTTTACCATCCACCATAAGATTATTAACAAACTTTGTTATAACCTTATCGTTATATTTTGGATCAGGGAGTATATCCCTTTTTTCTGCTGCGCGACGACGTGACATTTATTATTGCTCCTTATTTTGGCCTTTTTGCGCCATACTTAGAACGACCTTTTTTACGGTCCTTAACACCTTGGGTATCCAACGCACCACGTAGAATGTGATAACGTACACCCGGCAAATCCTTTACACGACCACCACGAATCAATACAACGGAGTGTTCTTGCAAATTATGCCCCTCACCTGGAATATAACCAGTAACTTCATAACCATTTGTTAGACGAATACGTGCAACTTTACGCAAGGCTGAGTTTGGCTTTTTAGGTGTCATAGTCGTTACACGAGTACAAACACCCCTTTTTTGCGGACAGCTTTGCATAGCTGGAACTTTATTTCGCACAACAGGCCTTTTCCTAGGCTTGCGAATTAATTGGTTAATTGTAGGCATACATTCCTCTATTCACAATGTTAAAACTTTGTTTTGAATACTAAGCTGACTTCTGCAATGCGTCAACCCTCAATTCTATATATAGTATAAATATTTTGTTTTTAAATACCAAAAGTGAAAAAAATCACTTTGAAGGTATCTCCTGCGTGGCAGGGAGCGATTTTTAAGAAATCGCTCCAACCCCAGCAGTTTTTGGTTTTTCTAGCTTTTCAGAATCCCTTTGTTCCGCAATTTCTTCAAACTTACGAACAATAGACCCTGTACCAGCCGGGATCAAGCGACCCACAAGTACGTTTTCTTTCAAGCCAATCAAGCTGTCTGATTTTCCAGACACTGCAGCGTCTGTCAAGACACGTGTCGTCTCTTGGAAGGCTGCAGCAGAAATGAATGATTTAGTTTGCAATGAAGCTTTTGTAATACCTTGTAAAATATTACGAGCAACAGCTTTCCTTAACCCTTCTTCTTCCATTTTCTTGTTAGCCAGTTCATATTCTTCACGCTCTGTCTGTTCCCCTGCAACAAAAGTTGTGTCACCTGGTTCAACAATTTCAACTTTTTGCAACATTTGACGTGTAATCACTTCAATGTGTTTATCATCAATCTTCACACCTTGCAAGCGGTAAATTTCTTGAACCTCATCAACCATATAGTTAGCTAAGGCTTCGACACCAAGAACACGTAGAATATCATGCGGTACTGGGTTCCCTTCAAGCAAGGCATCCCCCTTCTGAACATAATCCCCTTCGTGAACAGCCATGTTACGTCCCTTTGGAATCAGATATTCCACTGGCTCTTGCGTTTTATCTTCAGGCACAACCACAATCCTTCTTTTAGATTTGTAGTCACGACCAAATTCAACACGTCCGTCACATTCTGAAATAATTGCGTGATCCTTAGGCATTCTGGCTTCAAACAATTCCGCAACACGGGGTAGCCCCCCTGTGATGTCGCGTGTTTTCGAAGATTCTTTTGGTATACGTGCCAAGAATTCCCCTGCCTTTACCTCCACACCATTATCAACGTTGACAATCGCATCAACAGGCAAGAAATAACGCGCTTCCATGCCATTAGACAATTTCAAAGGCTCCCCTTGCTTATCACAAATAATGATACGTGGTTTCAATACTGCACCCTTTGTTTGTTGACGCCAGTCAACAACAACACGGTTACTGATACCCGTTTCTTCATCTGTAACTTCGCGCATAGACGCCCCATCAAGAAGATCTTCGTACTTAACAGTACCAGCAAGCTCTGTCATGACTGGCGTTGTATAAGGATCCCATTCAGCAATCTTATCACCCCTGGATACTTTATCCCCAGTTCCGACAGATAATACAGACCCATACGGTAATTTTTTCTTGTATTTTTCACGTCCTTGACCATCTAACAAGCAAAGCTCTGTTTGACGATTCATAACGATCTTTGTCTTTTCATCCTTGTCGATAAGAACTGCGCTTTTCAACAGAACTTCACCATCACCAGGCGCCTCAACAAAGGACTGTTCTGTCCCCCCCTGTGCCGCACCACCGATATGGAATGTTCTCATCGTCAACTGTGTTCCAGGCTCACCAATGGACTGGGCAGCAATAATACCAACTGCTTCTCCAATATTCACCTTTTCATTACGCGCAAGATCCCGCCCGTAACACTTCATACAAACACCCTTTGCCGCTTCACAAGTTAATGTCGAACGAACAACGATTGAATCAAGGCTTGATTGGTTGATCGTATCAAGATGATCCTCTTCAATCAATTCCCCAGCCGGTACGATTACTTTATCCGTTACCGGGTCAATAATATCGTTTAATGGCGTACGACCTAAGACTCTGTCAACCAAGGATACGATAATGTTACCACCATCAACAACTGTATCAATAGTAATACCTTTTTTCGCGCCGCAATCTTCTTCTCGGACAACGCAATCCTGGGCCACATCAACAAGACGACGCGTCAAATAACCTGAGTTTGCTGTTTTCAAAGCGGTGTCAGAAAGACCTTTACGTGCCCCGTGAGTCGAGTTGAAATATTCCCGCACATTCAAACCTTCTTTAAAGTTTGAAATAATTGGTGTTTCAATAATCTCACCAGAAGGCTTCGCCATCAAACCACGCATACCAGCCAACTGTTTCATTTGTTGAATGGATCCACGTGCACCTGAGTGCGCCATCATATAAACAGAGTTAACCTGTTCTTCATCTTTAGCTGTCGCAATTTCTTCCATAAGTTCGATTGCTACTTTGTCACCACATTGTGCCCATACGTCAACTACCTTGTTGTATTTTTCACCTTGGGTAATCAAACCATCTTGGTATTGTTGCTCGTATTCATTGACTTGTGCTTGAGTCGCCGCAACCAATTTTTCTTTTGTCTTAGGAATAACAAGATCATCTTTACCAAAGGAAATACCTGATAATGTAAGCCACTTGAAACCAAGCCCCATTATTTTGTCAGCGAAAAGAACTGTTTCTTTTTGCCCACAATGACGGTAAACCAAGCTAATTAGTTCAGAAATTTCTGATGATTTCAAAAGCTTATTTATTGCTGAAAAACCAAGCTTTTTATTCTTTGGTAAATACGTTCCTAAAATAAATCTTCCTGGCGTTGTTTCAACAGCTTTTGTAACAAGATTACCTTCTTCATCAATATCATCTACACGTGCTTTGATTTTTGCATGAAGGGAAACTTCTTTTTCTTCCAATGCTTTTTCAATTTCACCAAGAGAAGCAAATAACTTACCTTCCCCTTTTTGGTTATTACGTTGAATTGATAAATAATACAGCCCCAAAACAATATCTTTTGTTGGAACAATAATTGGCTGACCATTTGCTGGACTTAAAATATTGTTCGTGGACATCATCAATACACGTGCTTCAAGTTGGGCCTCTAAAGACAAGGGCACGTGAACGGCCATTTGGTCTCCGTCGAAATCCGCGTTAAAAGCAGTACAAACAAGGGGGTGAAGCTGAATAGCTTTTCCTTCAATTAAAATAGGTTCAAATGCCTGAATTCCCAAACGGTGCAACGTTGGCGCACGGTTAAGAAGTATCGGATGCTCTCTAATAACCTCTTCAAGAATATCCCAAACTTCGGCACGTTCTTTTTCAACCATTTTTTTGGCAGCTTTAATCGTTGTCGCGATGCCTCTTCTTTCAAGTTTTGAATAGATGAAGGGCTTAAACAATTCCAAAGCCATTTTCTTTGGAATACCACATTGATGTAGCTTCAAAGACGGCCCAACAACAATCACAGAACGTCCTGAATAATCAACACGTTTCCCAAGCAAGTTCTGACGGAAACGCCCTTGCTTACCCTTAAGCATGTCAGATAATGATTTCAAAGGACGTTTATTTGCGCCTGTCATTACACGACCGCGACGACCATTATCAAACAAAGCATCAACTGATTCTTGCAACATTCTTTTTTCGTTACGTACGATAATGTCTGGTGCGCGAAGTTCTAATAATCTTTTCAAACGATTGTTTCTGTTAATAACACGACGATAAAGATCATTCAGGTCTGAAGTTGCAAAACGCCCACCGTCCAATGGAACCAATGGCCTTAATTCAGGCGGTATAACCGGAATAATGGTCATAATAACCCATTCAGGATTTATGCCAGATTCATGCAGTGCATTAACAAGCTTTAGACGCTTAACAATTTTTTTGCGGCGTGCTTCGGAAGTAACCGTAATAAGTTCTTCCTTCAAAAGTTTTGATTCTACTTCTACGTCAATTTCGGATAAAATTTCCTTAATTGCCTCTGCCCCAATTTTTGCATTAAAGGCATCTTCCCCAAATTTATCTTGGGCTTCATACAAGGCTTCTTCAGAAAGAAGTTGGTTTTTCTTCAAATCTGTCAAGCCTGGATCTATAACGATATAACTCTCGAAATAAAGAACTTTTTCCAATTCTTTTAAAGGCATATCAAGAAGGATACCAATCCGGCTTGGTAAAGATTTTAACATCCATATATGTGCAACAGGCGCAGCAAGGTCAATATGCCCCATCCGTTCACGACGTACTTTTGATAATGTGACTTCAACACCACATTTTTCACACACTACGCCACGGAATTTCATGCGTTTATATTTACCGCACAAACATTCGTAATCTTTTATTGGACCGAAAATACGCGCACAGAACAAACCGTCTTTTTCAGGCTTAAATGTTCTATAGTTAATCGTTTCTGGTTTTTTAACCTCTCCAAATGACCAAGACCTAATTTTTTCAGGGCTTGCTATAGAGATTGCAATTTCTTCAAACTGGTGAGGGTTTGAAACTTGGTTAATAACTTTTTGTAGTGCATTACTCATGCTGTATCTCCCGCCTATTCTTCAGACTTTTTATCTCTAAGCTCAACATTCAAACCCAAAGATTTTATTTCTTTTACCAAAACGTTAAATGATTCTGGAACACCACATTCGAAGGTATTTTCCCCACGAATAATTGATTCATATGCTCTGGTTCTTCCTGATACATCATCAGATTTAACTGTAAGCATTTCTTGCAAAGTATACGCAGCCCCATAAGCTTCAAGGGCCCAAACTTCCATTTCACCAAAACGTTGGCCACCAAACTGGGCCTTACCACCCAATGGTTGTTGCGTTACCAAACTGTAGGGTCCAATGGACCTTGCATGGATTTTTTCGTCAATCAAGTGATGAAGCTTAAGAATATACTTATACCCAACCGTACACTTACGATCAAAAGCCTGTCCCGTACGCCCATCAAGCAAGACAACTTGCCCTGAACGATCCATTCCTGCTTTTTCAAGCAAATCAGAAACATCTTCCGCTTTTGCACCATCGAAAACTGGTGTTGCAATGGGAACACCGCTGCCAATACCTTCAGCAACTTGCCTTATTTGGGTATCCGTCAGCTTTTTAACTTCTTCGCCAGTCGACGTATTACCGTACACTTCTTCCATTTTCTTACGAAGATCGTCTTTTTTGCTGGAATCTTTACGAACCTCATCCAAGACTTTCGTAATTTGCTTAGCAAGTCCATGCGAAGCCCATCCTAAGTGAGTTTCAAGAATTTGCCCAACGTTCATACGTGATGGAATTCCAAGAGGGTTCAACACAACATCAACGACTGTTCCATCTTCTAAATGAGGCATATCTTCAACTGGTGTGATTCTTGAAATAACACCTTTGTTTCCATGACGCCCCGCCATTTTATCACCTGGCTGAAGTTTTCTTTTCACAGCAACAAAAACTTTAACCATCTTCAGAACACCCGGAAGCATTTCATCTCCGCGACGGATCTTATCAGTTTTATTTTCAAAACGTTCTTTGATGAATTTTACTCGGCCATCAAAATCTTTTGTAATAACCTCAATATTCTCCATTGTGGCAGAATCTTTAACTGAAATTTGTCGCCATTGACCATGTGTTAATTCTTTCAAGGCTTCTCTTGTTAACTGTGACCCAGCCTGCATAGATTTGGGCCCCTTGGAAACAATTTGACCTTCTAATAACTCACCTAATCTTGAAAAATAACTACGCTCAAGAATAGAAATTTCAGCATCCCGGTCTTTGTTTAAGCGATCAACTTCTGATTTTTCAATAGCCAGTGCACGTTCATCTTTTTCAATACCACGACGGGAGAAAACACGAACATCCACAACTGTACCATTCACCCCTGGAGGCAAACGCAAAGAACTATCTCTTACATCAGATGCTTTTTCACCAAAGATGGCCCTTAACAATTTTTCTTCCGGCGTTGTAGGTGTTTCGCCTTTTGGCGTTACTTTACCAACAAGAATATCACTCGGGCTTAATTCAGCACCAATGTACACGATACCCGTTTCGTCCAAATGCCGCAAAGCATCTTCCCCAACGTTTGGAATATCCCGTGTGATTTCTTCTGGCCCTAACTTTGTGTCACGCGCCATAACTTCAAATTCTTCAATGTGAATTGATGTAAAGACGTCATCACGAACAACACGTTCGGAAATCATAATGGAGTCCTCAAAGTTGTAACCACTCCATGACATGAAAGCCACAAAAACGTTACGACCAAGCGCTAATTCCCCTTTATCAGTTGAAGCACCGTCTGCGATAACCTCACCTTCAAAAACCTTGTCGCCAGCTTTCACAAGTGGGCGTTGGTTAACACAAGTGTTTTGGTTGGAACGTTGATACTTATTTAAGTTATAGATATCAACCCCTTGTTCCTTAGAATCTTTACCAATGGCCCTGATGACAATTCTTTCCCCATCAACTTGCTCAACCGTACCGGCACGTCTTGCAATTGCAACAACACCAGAATCGCGTGCCACTTTTGCTTCCATACCAGTCCCAACCATGGGGGCTTCTGTTTTCAACAAAGGCACAGCTTGGCGTTGCATGTTTGACCCCATCAAAGCACGGTTGGCGTCATCATTTTCCAAGAATGGAATCAAAGACGCAGCAACAGAAACAAGCTGCTTTGGCGATACATCTATATAATCCACTTGGTCATTTGCAATGGTAACGAAATCGCCTTTTGAACGACATGTCACAAGATCAGGTGTGATTTTGCCTTGTTTGTCCATAGGCACATCAGCTTGCGCAATTGTATAACGGCTTTCTTCCATAGCAGAAAGATAAACAACTTCATCAGTCACCTTACCATTCACAACCTTCCGGTAAGGGCTTTCAATAAACCCGTATTTGTTAACGCGTGCATAAGTCGCCAAAGAGTTAATCAAACCAATGTTTGGACCTTCTGGTGTTTCAATTGGACAAATACGCCCATAATGCGTTGGGTGAACATCACGAACTTCGAAAGAAGCGCGGTCTCTGGATAAACCACCCGGCCCAAGCGCAGACAAACGACGTTTGTGCGTAATTTCAGACAATGGGTTTGTTTGATCCATAAACTGTGACAATTGGGAAGAACTAAAGAACTCACGGATTGTTGCAGCTGTTGGCTTTGCATTGATCAAGTCATGCGGCATAGCACTTTCAAGCTCTACCGATCCCATTCTTTCACGAACGGTTCTTTCCATTCGTAACAGACCAACACGATATTGGTTTTCAAGCAATTCACCGACTGAACGCACACGACGGTTCCCAAGGTTATCGATATCATCGATTTCACCTTGGCCATCACGTAGCCCAACCAACATTTTTGTAATTTGAATAATATCTTCTTTGCGAAGCGTTCCTGGCACGTCAGAAGCTTCAAACCCAAGACGAGCATTCATCTTCACACGACCAACCGCAGACAAATCATAACGCTCAGGATCAAAAAACAAACTATTGAATAAACCAAGCGCCCCTTCTAATGTTGGCGGTTCACCTGGACGAAGCACCCGATAAATATCCATCAAAGCTTCTTGGCGAGATGTATTTTTATCTGCTGCCAAAGTATTGCGTATATATGGACCAATATTAATATTATCAATCGCAAGAACAGAAAAGCTTTTTATATCTGCTTTTTCAAGCTCAATATAAATTTCTTTTGTAATTTCATCACCAGCTTCGGCGATGACTTCACCTGTTTTCCCATCAACAATGGCATGAGAAAAATAACGACCAATTAAATCTTCAGATTCCACAGAGATCTTAAGATCTTTCAATTCTTCCAACTTACGGATCAGTCTTGGGGTTACTTTTTTATCTTTTTCAAGAAGTACCTTGCCTGTTTTTGCTTCAAGCACATCACTATTTGGCGTTGCGCCTCGCATTGAAGATGGGATAAAATCAATAGCCCAAGATTTCTTATCTCGGGACACCTCTAAAACATCATAGAATGTTTTTAAAATCTCCTCAGAGTCCATTCCATCAACAAAATCTTTACCATCTTTTTTCTTTGAAACTTTAGCAACAGCACCTTCCAATGCCATCAAAACTGTGGTTGCAAGAATTTTCCGGCGACGATCAATGCGAACATAGACCATATCTTTGGCATCAAATTCAATATCCATCCATGACCCACGGTATGGAATAATACGTGCGCCAAACAAAAGCTTGCCGGATGCATGCGTTTTACCATCATCGTGATCAAAGAAAACGCCAGGCGATCTGTGCATCTGGGAAACGACAACACGTTCCGTTCCGTTGATAATAAAGGTACCTTCCTCTGTCATCAAGGGCATATCACCCATGTAAACATCTTGTTCACGAATATCTTTTACAGATTTTGCCTCTGTATCTTCATCAACACCCCAAACAATCAAACGAAGCTTAACCCTTAAAGGTGCAGCATAAGTGACACCACGTTGACGACATTCTTCAATATCATACTTAGGCTCATCAAAATCATATGAAATATATTCTAATTGCGCTCTACCAGAAAAATCTGAAATTGGGAAAACCGCTTGGAATACTGATTCCAAACCTGCGTTTTTCCTATCTTTCTTGAATACACCTTGCTGCAAAAATGCTTCATAAGAGCTTTTTTGCCCCTGAATCAAGTTCGGAATTGGTGCAACTTGGGCAATTTTTCCGTAGTTTAAGCGAACACGACGAATTGATGCTCCTGACATACGTGACCCCATCCTTTGTTTGAACTAACTTTTATACAATCGTTAGTCTGTGTGATACAAATTTAAATTTCATATAGGACAATGCATGCCGAAAACGGCACACATTGCTTGTTCTATTTCTTAATAAACACCAATGGCATTGACTATTTAACTTCAGCCTCTGCACCAGCATCCTTAAGTTTCTTAGCGATTTCTTCAGCTTCATCCTTTGAAACTGCTTCTTTAACAGCTTTAGGTGCGGCTTCAACCAAATCTTTAGCTTCTTTAAGCCCTAGACCTGTAATACCACGAACTTCTTTAATTACAGAAATTTTGTTTGCGCCTGCAGCTTTCAAAATAACATCAAACTCTGTTTGCTCAGCAGCAGCTTCAGCTGGAGCAGCAGCTGCGGCAGGTGCAGCAACAGCAGAAGCGGAAACACCCCATTCTTCTTCTAGTTTGGAAACAAGTTCTGCAGCTTCCATAACTGTTAATTTTGATAATGACTCTACGATTTGTGTTAGGTTATTAGACATTTTTTTCTCCTCTACTAAATACAATTAACCTTGTTGACTACGAGCTTGTAAGACCCTTGCAATTCCTGCAGCGGGCTCACGTATTAATGTGGCAATCTGTGTCGCAGGCATCATAATAACACCAGCGATTTTTGCACGAAGCTCATCCAATGACGGAAGGGACGCCAATTTTTTAACATCAGCAACTTCCATCAATCTTTCATCCATGATACCACCAACCAGCTGAAGCTTTTCATTTGCCTTAGCATAGTCAACAGCCACCTTGGTTGCTGCAATTGGATCACTTGAGTATGCCAAAGCAATTGGCCCCTTCAAAAGATCACTTACTTTTTCATACTTCGTATCTTTGATTGCTATTTTCGCAAGTGTGTTCTTAACCACCTTAAACGAAGCACCTGCTTCACGCATTTTCGCACGTAATTCAGCAGCTTCAGACACTGTCATACCAGATTGTGTGGTTACAACCAACACACTGGAATCACCAAGTCCTTTACGAAGGTTTTGAACAAAATCTTGCTTTTGTTGCTTATTCACTCTTAGTCTCCATTTTTTTGTCGAAGGAGTTTTCCTGGGAGGAAAGTTTAAACCTTGCCTCATGCAGGTTAAATATTATACGCTTAGCGCACCTACAATCTTCGACTTAATTAATGTTAATATAACGATACTAACTTGAAAATCAACCTTTATTTTAAAGATCTGTTAAATCAATTTTCAAACCAGGTCCCATCGTCGTGCTTATAGTCACTTTTTTAAGATAAGTCCCTTTAACACCACTAGGTTTCGCCTTAAGAACGGCTGACACAAAGGCCCGAAGGTTTTCTTCTAGCTTTTTAACATCAAAGCTAACCTTACCAACACCCGCATGCACAATTCCATTTTTTTCTGCACGGTATTCAACCTGCCCTGCCTTCAAGGCCTTAACAGCTGCGGCAATATCCATTGTCACAGTACCAACCTTGGGGTTTGGCATAAGACCCTTTGGCCCCAATACTTTACCAAGCTTACCAACTTTTGCCATCATATCTGGCGTTGAAATACATTTGTCAAAATCAACTTGACCCTTAGAAACCTCTTCCACCAAGTCTTCACCACCAACAACATCTGCACCGGCTTTCTTGGCTTCTTCAGCTTTCTCCGGGGAACAAAAAACACCAATACGGATTTTCTTGCCTGTTCCATGCGGAAGTTGCACAACACCGCGAACCTGCTGATCTGCCTTGCGAACGTCAACATTCAAGTTCATTGATAAATCTAATGTCTGATCAAATTTTGTCGCACCCTTTGGGTCGATCAAAAGCGCAAGAGCATCTGAAATCTTGTATACACCTTCGCGGTTAATACCTTCATACACCTTACGTAAACGTTTTCCTACTACTGTCATTTTCTACTCCGTAACCTCGATACCCATTGACCTTGCTGAACCTTTAATGATTTGGCACGCAGCATCAATATCATTCGCATTTAAATCATTCATCTTTGTTTCTGCAATTTCACGCACTTGCGCCATTGTTACAGTTCCAATTTTTTCACGACCTGGGGCGCTTGACCCTTTTGGCTTGCTTGCTGCTTTTTTCAACAAGTGACTTGCAGGTGGTGTTTTTGTAATAAATGAAAATGTTCTATCGGAATATGCAGTAATTACGACTGGAATCGGAACACCAGGTTCCATTTTTTGTGTCGCCGCATTAAACGCCTTACAAAATTCCATAATATTAAGCCCTCTTTGACCAAGAGCCGGACCAACTGGTGGCGATGGATTTGCCTTGCCAGCAGGTATAATAAGATTAATATAACCTTGTATCTTTTTTGCCATTTTATCCTCTTTCAGTATTTATATAGTGTGGTACACAGCTATGGCCAACTTACCAAACTATAATTTTTCAACTTGAGAATAATCCAGATCAACAGGCGTTGCACGACCAAAAATCGTCACAGTCACCTTTAATCTTGATTTATCCTCATCAACCTCTTCAACAACCCCATTGAACGAAGCAAATGGTCCTTCGCATACGCGAACTTGTTCACCTATTTCAAAATGAAGACCATCTTTCCCACTTCCAACACCATCCGTTATCTGCTGAATCATACGTTCTGCTTCAGAATTACTTATAGGTGTTGGTCGACCTTTTGACCCTAGAAAGCCAGTTATTTTTGGTGTCTCCCTGACAAGGTGCCAGGATTCATCTGTCAATTCCATCTTAATCAGAACATATCCAGGGAAAAACTTTTTATCTGCCGTTACTTTTTTTCCACGTCTAACTTCCACAACCTCATGAGTTGGGACCATAATTTCAGAAAAACTTTCGTCCAAACCATGCTTTTTGGCTTGTTCACGAATTGATTCCGCTACTTTATTTTCATTACCTGAATATACATGGATTACATACCAACGGTGACTCATTAACTATTCCCCTAGCCCTAGAATTAAACGAACAACACGAACCAACACCTGATCCACCAACAAAAAGAAAATTGCTGCCAGCATCACAAGAATGAACGTCATAATACTTGTTGTAATAACTTCCTTACGCGTTGGCCAAGTTACTTTTGAAACTTCTCGCTTTACCTGTTGTACAAATTGTATTGGGCTAATCATAAATTTTACTCTTACTTCTGTTACGCACTGCGCTATCTATATAATGGCAGGAGCGGAGGGACTCGAACCCACAACCCCCGGTTTTGGAGACCGGTATTCTACCAATTGAACTACGCTCCTATTAATATAGATATTAGGGGCCCTACGTCAAGGCCCCTAAGTAATATTTTATATTACTAAGATTATTATTCAATAATTTTAGTAACGACACCGGCACCAACAGTACGGCCACCTTCACGTATTGCGAAACGAAGTCCTTCGTCCATAGCAATCGGTGCAATTAAACTTACTTCCATTGTGATGTTATCTCCTGGCATTACCATCTCTGTCCCTTCTGGCAATACTGTCGATCCCGTCACGTCTGTTGTTCTAAAATAGAACTGTGGACGATAGTTTGAGAAGAACGGTGTATGACGCCCCCCTTCATCTTTCGTCAAGACATAGGCTTCACACATGAATCTTGTGTGCGGCTTAATCTTTCCTGGCGCTGTCAATACTTGACCGCGTTCCACATCTTCTTTCTTTGTCCCACGTAACAATGCACCAATGTTGTCACCAGCTTCACCATGATCCAACAACTTACGGAACATTTCAACGCCCGTTACTGTTGTCTTTACTGTGTCTCTAATCCCAACAATTTCTACTTCTTCACCAACATTAATAACTCCGCTTTCAACACGTCCTGTTACAACTGTTCCACGTCCTGGAATTGAAAAGACATCTTCAATCGGCATCAAGAATGGTTTGTCCTTATCACGTTCCGGTGCTGGAATATAGTTATCTACCTCTTCCATCAATTTCGTAACTGCCTGCTCACCAAGCTCTGGATTGGTCCCTTCCAATGCACACAAAGCTGACCCACGGATCACTGGAATATCATCCCCTGGGAATTCATAACTGCTTAGCAATTCACGAATTTCCATTTCCACCAAGTCTAACAATTCTGGATCATCCACTTGGTCACACTTGTTCATGAACACAACCAAGGCTGGTACACCAACTTGGCGCGCTAACAAGATATGCTCACGCGTTTGTGGCATCGGTCCGTCTGTTGCCGATACAACCAAAATACCACCATCCATTTGGGCCGCACCCGTAATCATGTTCTTTACATAATCGGCGTGTCCTGGACAGTCAACGTGCGCATAATGACGGTTTGCTGTTTCATATTCAACGTGGGCTGTTGATATCGTAATCCCGCGTTCTCTTTCTTCTGGCGCTCCATCAATCTGATCATACGCTTTAAATTCTGCGCCACCACCCACAGACAATACTTTCGTAATCGCCGCTGTTAATGTCGTCTTCCCATGGTCCACGTGCCCAATCGTTCCTATGTTTACGTGCGGCTTCGTCCTTTCAAACTTCGCTTTTCCCATTTCTTTCTTCTCCTTACCTTTTTTCTTTTCCCTACAAATATTCTAAATAAATTGGAGCGGGTGATGGGAATCGAACCCACACTACCAGCTTGGAAGGCTGGGGCTCTACCTTTGAGCTACACCCGCATATTTTGTGTGAATGGTGGAGGGGGCAGGATTCGAACCTGCGTACGCATACGCGGGCAGATTTACAGTCTGCTGCCTTTAACCACTCGGCCACCCCTCCGGGATTTCAACACAAGTTAAAAATATTTATATACTAGGGAGATAGGTGATTTTACCCCTGTTTGTCAACTGTAAAATCACATTTTACTGAAATTCTTTTGTAATTCCTTCAATTATATAGTCTTGTGTTGCTTCTGCCACATATGGTGACATTGGTAAACTAATGACTTGCTCAGATAATTGCATTGTATTTCTAAGGCCATCTGGTGCCACAGGAAACTTATTATACGCCGGCTGCAAATGCAAAGGCCTTGGATAATAAACAGCTGTGGGAATTTCTTTTTCTTTTAACACTTTTTGAAGATCTAAATTATTCTTTCCAGGAATTCTTAATGTATATTGGGCCCAAACAGAGGCACACCCATCCATAACATAAGGAACCTGAACAACATCCTTTAGATGATCCGTATAATAATCCGCCACTTTTTGGCGTAAATTAATTTCTTCCCTAAAAATATTTAATTTCTCAATAAGAATGGCTGCCTGCAGTGTATCCAAACGCCCCGTCAACCCAATACAAATATTTTCATTCCTGTCACTTCCTTGACCGTGGATTCTTATGGCTTTTAATTTTGCGGCCAACCCTTCATCATCCGTAAAGATTGCCCCGCCGTCTCCGTATGCCCCTAAAGGTTTTGCGGGGAAAAAACTGGTGGTGGCCATCAACCCTTTGGACAAAGTTGATTTTCCTTTATATGTGGCCCCGGCACTTTGGGCAGCATCGACCAAAACCCACAAGCCATTTTTATCGGCAATTTCTTTTATTTGATCATGATCCGCAGGTTGGCCAAATAAATCAACGGGAATAACGGCTGATGGCTTTAAGCTGCTATAGTCTTTTTTCACCATATCAATGGCTTGCTCAAGACTATCGGAGCACAAATTAAATGTATGCTCATCAACGTCCACGAAAACTGGGGTTGCGCCCAAAGCCGCGACAACCTCTGCTGTGGCTGTAAAGGTAAAAGAAGGCACAAAAACAGCCTGTCCTGGCCCCACCTCCATAGCCATCAAAGCCATCGTCAAGGCATCTGTTCCACTTGCGCAAGAAACAACATATTTGCGGTGGGAAAATTCGGCCAATTGTTTTTCCAACTCGAACACTTCTGGCCCCATAACATACTGACCATGATCCAAAACTTTCTGGATGGACTTATCTATTTCAGGGCGAATCCTGTCTTGTTGTGATTTTAAATCAATAAACTGTATTGGCTGACTTGGCTTTTCCATCTTTGTCTCTGTCATTGGTGCGCCTGAAGGGATTTGAACCCCTGGCCTCTGCCTTCGGAGGGCAGCGCTCTATCCAGCTGAGCTACAGGCGCAAATTAATATTTTCAGATTTTAATATGGTGCTGAAAAGGTATTTCGTAAAATCAATAAATATTTCAAATTGTGACTTAACCCCCAATTTGTACTTGAAAAATGCCCTTTCTTGAGTGAAAAATCAAGAAACTTTTAAAAATAAATTTAACTCGTTTTTAAACTCTGGTATCCTATTTTAAGATTAGGGAGGCATAAAATGAAAAAAATTAGAATATTTTTATTGGTGGCGGGGTTTTTGGCTTTATCCAATACAGCAAGCGCCTTCAATAGCAGCCTTTATGCAGAACGTCCCAATATTTATGCCATGTTCAAAACATGTGCAAACTATATCACGCTTATAAAAAATAAAAAATGCCCAAAACCATCCATCAAACGATCTTCAAAATCCACAATAATTGGATCAAAGGGGCCTCTTCTTATAATTGCAGCAACTAAATTTGGGCAACACGTTACTGCCCATAATTTTGAACTATATACAGACAATAAAGAAAAATTATTAGGTGTCGATAACATGTGCCAAATTGGTTTGTATGCTTGTGGAAACATAATTGATACTGGTTTTGGCGGTGGAAACAAGGCATGTTCCTCTGTTTGTAACGCATCAAACTGTAAAGACCCTTATATATATTATGCCTGTAAAGCAGCCAGCGATTCATCTGATGTGCTGGATGGGCGCAAGGTATGCAGCAATAAATCAACTGAACAGTGCCTTAATGCAAATAAAGACATGAAATTTGATGGTATTTCCTATGAAAAAGCTTTTGACAAATATGGCCTATCAACTTTAGAAAAACTTGATAAGGCACAAACAGAGAAAGATAAAAAGCTGTTGTATTGGCTTATAAACATCCTACACCGGCAAGTAAAATTCATTCATGAAGATAACGGGCGGAAAGCCCCAACGTCTATCGAATTTAGTAAAAATGAATTTAGTTTTTTCCACTTTCCAGAAACTGTACAAGAGAAGAAACTTAACACTGAAAAAGCCTTAAAAATCAGCTTTGGCAAAGCCTTAAAAGAAACAAAAGGAATATTGGAAAAAGAATTTGCACCTGACGGGGGTTGGAAAGCAACAAAAAGCGAAAATACTAAATTTGGGAAAAGACATGAAAAACTGTGGTATGACAAATCTATATCCCCTGATGTCAGGAAAAAAGTGGATGAGCTTTTAAGAGGTCTGGAACCTAGCCAAGCAGATACAATAAAAAGGATCGTCACAGAAATGACCACAACGGGCATTACTGCAGAAAAACGCTTAGAATTATTGAAGGCAGTTGTCCGCTTGAGTAAAAATAATTTTGGAAAAAAAGCCAAGACATACAGCAATGCTGTATTTTTAAATGGTGAAAAATTTGATCTGTGGCTTCAAATTGCCAGAAAAATTCCCTTTATGTACAATTTAGAAAAAAGACTTCAAGTGATTAAGTCTATTGATCGTCTTAGTGATTATCAGTTACGTCAAGTGACACGTTATAACCTTTTCCGTGAAGTGTATCCCGATGACCTTCCTGCAACAAGGGACATTCTTGAACAAATTGATAATGTTAAAAAGCTTGACGAACGAACAGATAGTTTCATTCCTGACTATCTTAAAGGGTTTGAAATACCAGATGGGACAGCTCCATATTTATTAACATCAAAACCCTACAGTGAAGCAATTGAAAAGATTATTATAGAATTTTACAAAGATACTCACACCCCTGATTTTGTCAGCCCCAAAGGCACATCTATATACAGGCTTTATAACCCCAATAAAAAATTTCAAGCGCTCATCAAAGCCATAAGGTTTCTTGATCGGAAAACGGTTGATTTTCATGATTCTCTTAGAGATAACTGGAAGGAAGGGTCTAAGATACCTCCCAAAAAAGGGATTGAAGTCATCAATAAATTAAAAAATATGCCAGTCACCCAATTAACCAAACTGGTTAGCCCAGAGTTTTTTGAAATTTTGAAGAAAGAGATCCCTGTGGCGAAACCAACTTGGCCTGGCAATATTGGCTTAGATTGGGCAACAAAGTTTGAATCTTATGAAGATGTCCTTAAAAAATTAGAAGAATAGGTTGTGATGAAACAAATAGAAGTTGAATTAAAATTTGAGGTTAATAGTGAAGATGATATCAAGGCAGTATTGGATCAAGGGTTTTCATATGATTCAACAAACCGTTTAGAAGACATCTATTATGATAACTCAAAAAATGACTTATTTAAAAAAGGTATTTTTATAAGGGCTCGAAACAAAGATGTCCTGGATTTCAAATTTAATATGCGAGATATCCAGTCTGAACGTTTTTCTGAAGAGTATACCCACTGTAATGAATATAGTTTTGATATTCCTTTTAAAGCTGAAAAAATCCCTGCCCTGCATGATCTTTTAGATCTACTTGGATTAAACAAAGATGGGGTTAATTCATTTGATTCTTTTCTTTCCCAAAACAATCTTTCACAATCAATCACGGTGGATAAAACCAGGGAGACCTATAAAAAAGGAACAACAACCATTTGCGTGGACCAGGTAAAAAACTTAGGCAACTTCGTAGAAATTGAAATCTTGGTAGATGATGAAAGCCAAACAAAAACAGCGCAAGAAAAAATTCTTGGGCTGTTTCCAAAAAACAAAAAACCCGTCACAACAGGGTATGTTGCATTGACTTGGAAGCAAAAAGATTTTGAAACGTATAAAGCCGGTAAATATCACACAGCCGAAGACCGGGCGATCTTTCGAAAAGAAATTTAATCTTGTATTTTAAGCCCCTAAAATAGTAAATTTAATATATGAAAACTGGTATTACATTAACAAAGCAAACAACAGTTGCCTGCAATGGGGAACCTTCCCCTTACGGTCACCCCCGTATTTTTCTTAAACTAAAGGATGGGGAAAAGATTCAATGCCCCTATTGCAGTAAAATTTTTGTTAATACGAATGAAGACAAGGCCAGAAAATAAATAAATCCCACCCTATCTGCTGGGGCCGGTCTAACGGTAGTGGCCATTAATATTTATCTCCAGAAATCATTACATAGCCTACAAAATTGATAGCGATACCAAAAAAGCCGAAAAGAGAAAAAATAATTTAGATTCTATAAGGGGCTTGTTGGCGGAGCCTCTGCAGTGGTTGACATTTACCCACACCATGGGTAATAGTTGTTTATTATGTACAAACGTTATATTTTAAAAGATATTATTGAAAGCTTAGAAAACCAGCCAGTGGTATTGATAAACGGTGCCCGCCAGGTAGGAAAGAGTACATTTATACAAGAATCCCTATCAAAGAAAATTGGATTAGATTACGTAACGCTGGATGATGATCAAGATTTACTTTCTCTACAAGGAGATCCCGTCTCTTTCTTAAAACAATACAATAGACTTGTTGCCATAGATGAAATACAAAGGGCACCAGATATTTTCATACCTTTAAAAAAGATTGTAGATGAACAAAAAAAATATGGCCAGTTTCTGCTGACTGGCTCTGCAAATGTATTAATGCTCCCCAAACTTTCTGAATCTCTTGCAGGAGGTATGATGATTTACACAATGTGGCCTTTATCACAAAGTGAAATTAGGGACCTACCCTCTCATAACTTTATTAATAAAATATTCCAAAAAGATGCTATTTTTAAAAATACAGAAGAATTAAGTGATGATGAATGGTCGGAAATTCTTATAAAAGGGGGGTACCCAGCCTCTTTAAGATCTAAAACTCATAAGCAAAGGAATATATGGTTTAAATCTTATTTAGCAACAATATTACAAAGAGACATCAAGACCTTGTCTGATATAGAAGGGTTAAGAGAAATCCCAAACATCCTTTCCATACTTGCCACAAGGGTAGGGAATTTTATTAACCTATCTGATGTGGGCAGAGTATCCCGCATAAAAACAACCACCATGCAACGTTATTTTGCTTTATTGAAGATGGTTTTCCTAATTCTTGACGTTCCTGGATGGTATACAAATCGGGAAAAACGATTGGTTAAATCCCCCAAAGTATTTTTAAATGATACAGGCTTATTATGCCATTTATTAGGATTAGATAGAGATGCCCTTAAATCTAATAAAACACTTGGAGGCCATGTTTTTGAGAATTTTATATGTATGGAGCTTGTAAAGCAAATGGGGTGGTCAGACGTAAATGCTGAACTACATCATTTTAGAACTCATACAGGTCAGGAAGTGGATTTTGTTTTAGAAGGACCAGAGGGGAAAATAGTAGGCATAGAGGTTAAATATAAAAAATCTTGCAATCTAAGTGACCTAAGCGGCCTAAAAAAACTTAAAGAACTAAGTGGGGAAAAGTTTTACAAGGGGATTATCTTATATCAAGGGAATAAGCCTATATTTATGGATAAGGATATAGTGGCTCTGCCTGCCGCAAGCTTGTGGGAAAAGTAGTATGAATCCACACAATACAAATTTAAAAATCGACAAAAAATCGCACCTTGCAACACTCCGGGAAAAATTATTCTAGGGGTTGATACCTAATGTTATTATCTGGAAAATCCATATGTTGACCTTTCGGCACCATTCAAATCTGGTATTCTTATTCTAAGCCCCATATCTCTCCTTGCAGAACCAGTTGATACATTACTCCCCACGCGTACTCTGGACTTGCTTCCACTTTTTTGTTTCGCCCCATCAGCCTCAGCAGCAACCGTAGAATTTATAGAAATTATTGATAGACAACTTATTAAAAGCACTAAGATTTTAATTTTCATGACCTCTCCTCTTTATTCTCACTAAGAACAAGGATACAAACCAGAAAAACGGCAGTCAATCTATATATTGTTTACGATAGTAAAAAAGGGGAACAATGCCCCCCCTTCTTTACATGGGTTCTTATTTCCCATATTTCTTTGCTTTTTCCTTTGGATCATCTGAGTAATCAGTGCGAATAGCTGGTGGATTTACTGTAGCTAAAGTTGATTTTCCATAATGGCTCCAGATTATGCAGTACACAAGGTGAAGTGGGGCATATGCTATTCCTTTTTTTACGTGAACAGCAGCATAAGCGCCCCCACTAGAAGGTCGCCGACCTGTACCATACTGAAACTGAATACTTACGTGCGTGGGAGTCTCCACTCTTGATTCCGAAGAAGCACCTCCAGAAGCAGCATCCTCCCAATACTTTAAACCTTTTTTAGCAGGAGTTGTCACATTCCCCTCAACATCTAACCGCAGGCCCTTCGGTTCTTTAATATCCTTGGGATAAAAAGAAGTTTTTGAAGGATTTCCTCCAGGCTCAAAGAAAATATAAGGAGTCCCTTCTCCAGCAGCTGTATCGAATTCTCTCTTTTTTGATTTCCTCACTTTTTCAGTAGTGCACCCGTATATTTCGGCGAGTTTTTGGACAAGCTCAAGTAGAATCCCATCCTCAAAGTTCATACTGGGGGAACCAAAAAGTCTCTTATCAAAACTAAAATCTGGGGTTGTCAATAAAAGAGTTTTTCCTTTACGGCGTGAAACGCCCCACTTAGGATCAGACTCAGGTAGAGCTTCACTTGCAGCGGCAGCGGCAGCGGCATCAACTTGATAATTTAGGATGCAAAATAATGTTGTTAATAATACTAAAGATATCTTCATAATTGATTTTTTCTGTTGCACGTGCTTTTATATTTTCAAAATAGATTTACTGAAAGATATCATTTCCCACAATATTTCCCAAGAATTATTTAAGGGGCTGTACCATATAATGTTATAAAGACATCACATTGACATTTTCTTAACAAGCTAACGGGAATCATTAAAAAAATTCGCCTATCCAGTTATTGATATATTTTATATAATACTTCTTCTTTAGAAAACAATCCTGGATTATAGAACGCTAGCAGAAGTGTTTTACGAAGACCTGAATGAAACTTCTTTTGGCGCACTTCACATGCGAATGGGCCCTTTCATTTTTTCCTCCATGTTAAAAAAACAATGTACACGCAAAAAATATCCTTAATCAAATGCGATTTGCGCATACCGTGATTATTCTATTTGCCTATTTTACTGGCAGCAATTTTCTTTTTGATTTCGCCAATGGCTTGACCTGGGTTCAAACCCTTTGGGCAGGTATTGGTGCAATTCATAATGGTGTGACACCGATAAAGCTTGAAAGGGTCTTCAAGGTCTTTCAGACGTTCATCTGTTTTCGTATCCCGGCTATCTTGAATAAAACGGTAAGATTGCAATAATGTTGCCGGTCCCAAATATCGATCGCTATTCCACCAATAACTTGGGCAGCTTGTTGTGCAGCAAAAACATAAAACGCACTCCCAAAGGCCATCCAGTTTTTTACGTTCTTCTGTACTTTGCAGGCGTTCTTGTCCCTCGGGCGCAGGGTCATCATTTTGCACCCAAGGCTTGATTGATTCATATTGGGCATAGGCTACAGATAAATCAGGCACCAAATCTTTAACGACTGGCATATGGGGTAATGGATATATTTTCACATCCCCTTTAATTTCATCAAGATGTTTAATGCAGGAAAGCGTATTCGTACCATCCACATTCATGGCGCAACTGCCACACACCCCTTCCCGGCAGGACCGGCGAAAGGTTAGGGTTGAATCAACTTCATTCTTAATTTTGATCAGAGCATCCAACACCATGGGGCCGCAAGCATCCATATTTAATTCATAAATATCAACACGGGGGTTTTGATCAGAGTCAGGGTTGTAACGATAAACCTGAAACTTACGTATATTCGCAGACCCTTCCGGTGCCTTGAATGTTTTTCCTTTGATAACTCTGGAATGTTTTGGCAGTCTGAATTCAACCATTAATAAACCCTTTTTTGTGGTTTAATATATTCTACTTCATCCGTCAGGGTATGGGTATGGACGGGACGATAACTAAGTTTAACTTTGTTTTGGCTATCCATCCACGACACCGTATGTTTCATCCATTTTTTATCATCACGATCGGGAAAATCATCCCGCGCATGTGCCCCACGACTTTCTTCACGCTTGGCCGCTGAATGCATTGTAACAACGCTTTGTCCTAACAAGTTTTCAAGTTCTAAGGTTTCCATCAAATCTGTATTCCAAATCATGGATTTATCAGCAATGCGCACATCACCAAACCGCTTGGCCACCCGATCAATTTCTTGACACCCTTTATCCAATATTTCTTGCGTCCGGAAAACTGAACAATATTTTTGCATTGTTTTTTGCATATCAAGGCGGACTTCGCTGGTGGGTGTTGTGCCTTTTGAATGGCGAATTCTATCCAGTTTTGCCAGGGCTTCCTCCCCTGCATTTGCCTTTAATTTTGGATGGGCTGTATTTGGTTTGATCAGTTCTTTTGCACGTAAGGCTGCAGCCCTTCCAAACACAACCAGATCAACCAATGAATTTGTCCCCAAGCGGTTTGCCCCATGCACAGAAACACAGGCAGCTTCGCCAATGGACATTAATCCGGGCGCCACGGCATCTGGATTTTCTGCTGTTGGACATATGACTTCACCATGATAATTGGTTGGAATTCCGCCCATATTGTAATGCACTGTTGGCACAACTGGAATCGGTTCTTTTGTTACATCAACGCCGCCAAATACTTTGGCTGTTTCGCTGATACCAGGCAATCTTTCTTGCAAGACAGCAGGGTCAAGATGTTCAAGGTGCAACCAGGCATGATCTTTATGTTCACCAACCCCACGCCCTTCATTTACTTCAATCGTAATGGCACGGGATACCACGTCACGGGATGCCAAATCTTTGGCATTGGGGGCATATTTTTCCATAAAGCGTTCGCCTTTGGAATTTGTCAAATACCCCCCTTCACCCCTGGCACCTTCTGAAATCAAACAGCCGGCACCGTAAATACCTGTTGGGTGAAATTGAATAAATTCCATATCTTGCAAAGGCAATCCTGCCCGAAGAATCATGCCATTCCCATCCCCTGTGCAGGTGTGCGCGCCAGTACAAGAAAAGAAAGTGCGTCCATGGCCCCCGGTGGCCAAAACAACCATATGTGCCTGAAAACGATGAATGGTTCCATCTTCCAAATTCCAAGTCATAACGCCGCAACATTTTCCGTTTTCATCAAAGATTAAATCTAAGGCAAAATATTCCACAAAAAATTCAGCTTTGTGCTTTAGACATTGTTGGTAAAGTGTGTGCAGAATCGCATGGCCCGTTCGGTCTGCTGCGGCACAAGCCCGGCGAGCCATCTCTTTCCCATAATTTTTGGTATGCCCCCCAAATTGGCGCTGATATATTTTTCCGTCTTCTGTCCTGGAAAAAGGGACCCCAAATTTCTCAAGCTCTAAAACGGCTGGTATGGCATGACGACACATATATTCAATGGCATCTTGATCCCCTAACCAGTCCGCCCCTTTCACCGTATCATACATATGAAAACGCCAATTATCTTCATCAAGGTTTCCAAGGGCAGCACTGATTCCGCCTTGAGCAGCCACTGTATGACTTCGTGTTGGGAATACTTTTGATATACAGGCTGTTTTCAAACCTGTTGCACACATCCCCAGTGTTGCCCGAAGGCCTGCCCCGCCAGCGCCAACAACAACAACATCATATTGGTGATCTATAATTTTATATGCGTTTGTCATAACTTTTACTTTTTAAAAAATGATTGAATAGAAATTCCAGATAAATGTTATCAAAAGAATCCCTGAAAATAGTTTTAATAAAAATTGGCTAAAGGTATGCCAAAAAGAAATATGGATATAGTCATCAATGATAACCTCAAGCCCCAAATACATGTGATAAGTCAAGCTTAAGAAAAACAAAAGACTTAGGACATAATTCTTGGGGGCTTTGACCCATTCAATAGTCTTGTCATAATCCTGACCCAGGCCGTTAACAACTGACCAAACAAACCACAGACCTAAGAATGTTAAAAATATTGCTGATATTCTTTGGCCCAACCAATGGCCAGATCCTTTGTTTTCAGATGGGGCGATAATAATATTTGGTGTAAACCTTTTTCCCATGCTAAACCACTTTCATTGCTGTTATCAGTGTTAACCCAATCGCAATTGCAACAACCATCCAGCCTGTTCTGTAAACTGTTTTTAAGCTGTAGCCTTTTCCAATATCCCAATAAAAATGCCTTAACCCATTGCATAAGTGATAATAAAAGCTGAATCCCCAGCCAATCATCAAAGTCTTTCCATACCATGCGCCAACATGGTTTAAAAAAGAATTGTATGATTCACCGCCTAAGTTCAAGGCCAACACGCCATAGCACAGAACCACCAAAGCAGCCGACAAGGCAACCCCTGTAAGGCGATGCGTAATTGACAAAATTGACGTTAACTGTGGTTTATATACCTGTAAATGTGGTGATATTGGTCTTTGTTTTTTCATATACCTAGCTTAAGAAATTTTATACGATCAATCAACTTTATAATAATCTTTATACCATTCAATAAAATTCTTTACCCCTGTTTCAGTATTTATCTTTGGGTCAAAGCCAAGGTTTTTCCTTGCCTTAGTAATATCTGAAGCCGCAGCTGGAATATCCCCTGGCTGCATAGGCTGCAAATCTAAAATTGCCTTTTTCCCTAAATTTTCTTCAATCAATTGAATATAGCTTGTTAAAGTAGAAACACCGCTGTTACCCAAATTATAAACTTCTTGTGGCAAAGATTTTTCTGTCTTCTTAGGGATATGACGCAGCGCTGCCAAAACCCCATCTCTGATATCATCAATATAGGTAAAGTCCCTTTTCATTTTTCCATAGTTGAATACTGGAATGGGATCCCCTGCCAAAATCTTTTTTGTAAAAATAAACAGGGCTTGGTCAGGACGTCCCCATGGACCATAAGCCGTAAAGAACCGCAATCCGGTTGTGGGCAATCCGTATAAATGGCTATAAGAATAACTCATCAACTCATCACACCGCTTTGTTGCTGCATACAAAGCCATAGGTTGGTTAACTGGATCTGATTCTGAAAATGGCATTTTTTCATTTGATCCATAAACAGAAGAAGAACTGGCATAAACAAAATGTTCAAAATCTTTTTGGTGTCGGGCCATTTCCAACAAAACCAAATGCCCCATTACGTTGCTGGAAATATATGAATAAGGGTTAACTAATGAATAACGCACCCCTGCCTGGGCCGCCAAATGAACAACATGTGTAATTTTTGGATTGGCAGATTTCCATACTTTTTCCACATCTTCTTTGTTCTCTATATTAATTTTATAAAAAGTTAATAAATCACCATGGTTATCGTGCAAAAGCTTTAGGCGGGCCTCTTTTAAAGTTACATCATAATAATCATTAACGCAGTCTATCCCAATAACTTTATGGCCTTCTTCCAGCAATTTTCTTGCCACGTGAAAGCCAATAAAACCCGCGATGCCAGTAACCAAAATCGTGTTTTCTGTAATTTTTTTCATAATACTCTTCTTTTTACAGTTCAATGTATAATACACTCACACGCAAGTGTCCATTGATTCTACATAGGGAAACCTTCATTAAATGTAATATTTACAAAGTCTGCCTGACTTGCCAGCTGTGGATCATTTGGACGACAAAGATATTCACAAGTTTGGGAATATTTCACCCAAATTGTATAGCAATTGCTTTCGATGGAATTATCACATAAAGACCCAAGGTTTGATTGAACCATTTGCTTGCACCTATCTGCATTAAAATCACAGCCAGAGCAATCGGCGCGACAAAATACCCCAACAGGATCTTTTGCATTGAAAGTTGGGGTATCTTCATAGGGAACTTTTATTTGATCATCATCACATGCGGTTAAACACAACACCAAAAATACCCACAAAAATTTAGCCATCTATTTTCCTGTCAATTATTATATTATTGACAATCAGCATAGCATATTTTTTATTTTTGGCGTTTTATTTTTGCAACGACACCTTATACTTTTTTCGCACATCATCTATATATGTCAAAAGCTCTAGCTGGCTTTCAAAATATTTCATATGCGTATCTTCATTGGCATAGTTTATTTCTTTTAAATGGGCTGTTTGGCTTTTGCGATCCACCTCTAAAGATGTCATGGAATTATTACGAAACCATTCTATGATATTCTTCATTTTATGAAGTTTCTGATTTAATTCAGGCGCATTAATGAACCTATCCCCCAAGACAGTATCTTTTTCAGGATCATAGCCCCTACGCCTGTTTTTATGGGTCAAATTAAATCGCGCAATTGCTTTGTAAATACTTGATTTTGTGCGATCAAGATTACAGGCAATTTCTTCGGAACTTAATCCGCCGTCATACAAAGATTTAAGCCTTCTGACTTCTTCAGAAGTCCAACCTTTTTTGTATAATTTATTATTTAAGCCTTCCATCGGTCACTCCTTTTTTTAAGGTTATATTGTGACCTCCGAACAAATATGAATTTTTATTTATTTTGTTTTATTTATTTATTATTTGTTTCTAATACAAAACATAGGAAAGAATCAAGCATAAAATAAAAAAACCCTTACAACTTTGTAAGGGTTTTTTGTTAATCAAGAAAACTGGCCTAGAAAAGACGTGTTGCGACTTCTTGAATACCACTTAAATTACGTCGAACGTGTCGCCGACGAGGCGCATCTTCAACTCCAACTGCTGGTGTGGGCGTAAATTGCCCCACGATTACAGTAGCTGGCGTCTGCGGGTTGTTTAATTTTGATTTTGGTGTCGTAATAGCCTCTGCTTCTGCTGCAAAAACATTGCTGGATATTAAAGTTGTTGATAGTATTGATGCAAGTAATAATGCTTTTTTCATAATCTCATCTCCTAGATTTACTGTTTGTATACTTGTCTTCTATCAAGTAAATAAATGAAAATCAACAGTAAACGAAAGTAATTACAATGTTTATTAAACATGTATTTTATGTTTTTATTACATAAGGACCTTGGGGGAATTATTTGGGGGCTATTTTATTTATCGGCTGAAATTATTTTCCGATATAGATCGCGTGCCTACGGCCAAAAAGCCAATACACGGCACTTCATAAGTTGACTAAAAAAGTTTTTCATCCATTGCATGATTCAACGATTGAAACGAACACATCTGAAATTATTTTATATTTTCTTTGTTTTCCAATATCCAAAGATATATGTCAGCCATCTCTTTCAACTTTGGGGCAAGAATCATTCCATGTTTTGTTAAGGCTATTGTCCCTGCCCTTTGTCGTCTTGAAAATAGGGTGCATCCTAATTTTTCTTCCAACCTAAGCAAAGTAACATTGACGTAGTTTGATGTCAGACCCAATTCTTCTGCAGCCCTTGAAAGATTTTTATATTTATATATTGCTGCGACGACACGCATTTCCTGCGTCCTGATTGCCTGTATTTTGTTTGTTTTCATTTTGTATTATTCCTGTACACGTACGGAATCCTATTTCTCTTTTGGACAGGAATCAATAGCTTAGCTTAATTTTATGGGAGGTTTATTGACAATTTGTCATTTTAAGCCCGCTATTTCAGGATCACTGGGCATATCAGATAATTATTAAAATGAAAAAAGGGGCGTTATAAAAGGGAAATAAAAAGGGAAGTGGTGCCCAGAGGCGGACTCGAACCACCGACACGAGGATTTTCAGTCCTCTGCTCTACCAACTGAGCTACCTGGGCATTCATTACGAATACCTGTATCTATAATAAAAAAACAATCTATTGTCTATTAAAAAAATTAACTTTTATTAGGTTTCTTCAGACTCTGTATCAATTTGTTGGGAATATTGATCATTTACCAGTTCATCCCCTGGCACAACGTAAGTACCAGAAAGCCACCTATTCAGGTCAATATTCTTGCATTGTCTGGAACAAAACGGGCGAAATTCTTGCATCGTTTCTTTTTTACAGATCGGACATTTTTTTATTTTTTCTGCCATTCTGGAAGGACTCCGAAATATTTTAAAAGGTTATAAGTTTGGGTCATGGGTAATCCAATAATATTGGTAAATGATCCCTGAATTGATTCAATGAAAATTGATGATAAGCCCTGCAATTTTATACCCCCGGACACACCAACCCAATCTTTCGTTGCCACCCAAGCCTTTATTTCTTGGCTAGACAGCTGTTTAATTTTGGCAGCCGAAATAATAAATCGGGATCTGCATTCCTTACCATTACCGATATAAACGCATGTCATAACTTTAAGGCGGCGTCCAGAAAAATGGGACAGCATATCATGGGCCTGTTGTTCTGATTCTGGCTTTTGAAAAATACAGCGCCCTGTTACCGTAATGGTATCTGCACTGATAATTGTATCATTTGAATTTTGGCGGACTGCAGCATCAAATTTTGCTTTGGCAATTCTTTTGACATAGTCACGGGGTTGCTCTCCCCTTATGGGGGATTCATCCACGTCTTGGGGCAAAATTTTATCAATCTTGTACCCCGCTTGCTCTAGTAAATTTTTACGGCCGACAGAGCTTGATGCCAAAATCAACTGCGGCATTATTTATGTCGGAAAGTAATCCGCCCTTTTGTTAAATCATACGGTGTCATTTCCACTGTAACTTTATCTCCCGCCAACACACGGATACGGTTCTTACGCATACGGCCAGAGGTATGGGCCATTACTTCATGTCCATTTTCCAGCATAACCCGGAATGTTGCATTGGGAAGAAGTTCTAAGACTTCCCCTTGAAATTCAATTAAATCTTCTTTTGCCATTTTTGCCTTTTCAGTTAATTCTTTAAATGTAACAAATTTAAGTATCGATGGTGCTGGGCATAAGCGACGACACCTACATTAGGTAGGAGAGGAACGCAATAACAACGCACCCGTGTTAACTTAATTTGCTCTACCCTATATTTAATAGGATTTAACCTAAAAGGCAAATTTTTATTCTTGAACTGTTTTATGGGACAATAGAATTCCGGTCAGTTTTCTTATAAAAACATTTTTAATATGTATACATATTATTTTATGGGTAAAGATTTTATAACTTCGGCAACAGAAATATCTTCCAGATTATTTTGGTGAAAGATCGTTGCCTTGAATCCTCTGGGGGCGTAATGCTTGGGAATAGATGACCATGAAAACAACATAACCGAAGGACACCCCGTAACCGCCACAATGTGCATAGGCCCCGTATCATGCCCCAACGCCCCCACAGCATGGCGCCCAATTTCAGCAATATCAAACAAGGATGTTTTTCCCTCTAGACTGATTGCCTGCGGACAAATGGATTGAATGGTTTGGATAATACCTGCCTCATCTTTTGTTCCAATAATAACGGGGATAATGCCTTTTTTAACCAACCATTTTGCAACTTCGCCATAACTTTCAGGCTGCCACCGTTTATGGGGCTGCGTAGGAGAACACCCCGGGACAAAAATAAAGTATTTTTCAGGAAGTTTCAGACCTTTAATATCAGATTTCATCCAGTCAATATTGGGTTTTGGAACGTTTTTAATCCCGGCAACAGCCAGCATATTTGCATGACGATCATATATGTGCAAATCATATTGGGCAGGGTCTGCATAGGCATACTTTGCCCCAACATGTTTCGTACACCAATCAGGTTTTGGATTAAACCACCGGTCTGTAAGTTGCCTGTATTGCTTTGTACGCTTGGATTTTTGCAGGTCATATATTTTTGTGAATTTGGCCTGACGCAATTTTTGAAATAATCGCCAACATTCTATGGGGCTTGTTAAGGGACGGGGGCGATTATCCACCCAAACCTCATCAAAATAATCAGACATCTCCATCATGGATGCATAGGCAGATGTGGTCAAAAGAACAATGTGATCCTTTTTATGATGTTTAGATATCGCCTGGAACGCCCCATTTGCAAAGATCATATCCCCCAGCGCCCCGTGCTTGATGATTAAAACCTTATTTTTCGGCATAGTTACTTCTTTTTATACAAAGAACGATACAAATTAATTATTTTTTCCAACATCATATCGTTTGAAAAATTTTCCTTGATATGCTTGCGGGCGGCCCTTGATATTTCCATTCTTTTTGTTTTGGAACAGGACAAAGCTTTATCCAGGGCGGCTGCCATACCTTTTGTGTCTTCTAAATCATAAAGCCAACCCGTTTTTTCACCTTTAATGATCTCAACTGCGCCCCCATGGTTTGTTGCAACGACAGGACATCCTATGGCACCAGCCTCTGCCATTACACGGCCAAATGCCTCTGGGTCCGTAGAGGCAGAAACAGTCACATGCGCAATTTTATACAAAGCCGGCATATCATTACAACTATCATATATATACACTTGATTCGTAACGTCATACTTGGCAGCCATATCAAGAATTTCTTTTTGATAGCCAGTATTCTTTTTGTTTGTAGGCCCCACAAACAAGCATATACAATCTTTTTCTTTGATTTCCCCCATCGCCCTAATCAACGAAAGATGCCCCTTCCATCGGGTGATGCGGCCTGGCAAAAGAATAATGGATTTATCAACTGGCAAACTAAATTTCTTCATCACGGTATCTATCCGTCCTTGGGAAATAGAGTTTGGATCAAACATAGAAATATCGACCCCACGATGAATCGTTTCTATGGTCTTTTTCTTGATTTCATAGAATTTTTTAATATGATCTGCGATGTGTTTCGAAACGGCAATAACCTTGTCCCCACGCGTCATAATCGAATTATAAAAACGTTTAAGATTGTTACTGAAATTATAAGTTCCATGAAAGGTTGTTACAAACTTAACGCCCATTTTTTTTGCTGCATAATAAGCGCTCCAGGCTGGGGCGCGACTGCGGGCATGAACCAGATCTATATTATAAATATCTATAATCTTTTTTAGACGAAAAATATTAAGAATCATGGTCAAAGGGTTTTTCGAATCAACCGGTAACTTAACATGCATAATTCCATGTCTTTTTAAAAGGCTTTCATAATGCCCGCCCGATGAAACCACCATGGGAACAGCGCCCCTTTTCTTAAGTTCGATTGCGACATCAACCGCCCCACGTTCCACGCCACCTGTGTTTAAGGCAGGCAAAACTTGTAAGACTTTTGGCAAGTCTATCTTAATTTTTTTAATTTTTGGTTTTTTTATGTTCACTGATACTACAACTTTTACATGATTTTTTTATTCGAAATATAGATATAACAAAAACCGTCAAACCAAGGTACAACAAAATTTTCATATCATATATTTTTGCATAAAACGTGATTAAAAATCCACACAATACAAAGACGGCTTGCCAATATTGTTTTGACTTTATGGCCAGACATAAGGCGTAAACCAAAGAAACGGCCAAAACCATGGCCAAGACAATAAACAAATAATAAGTCGTTGTTCCCTTTTCCAAGCCAAGAAATCCGAAAACCCCTGCATAAAAAGGCAGGCAAAAAGGACAAACGGAAAATGACCCAGCCGAAAAAGTCAGTGTGGGAAGGGCCAAGAACATCTTATAAAGATTATTTTTGAAAGAATTAAAATTTCTCATTCTTCCTATATAACACTTTTTCCCATTTTTTTAAATGAAAATTAACACCCTTGACAGAAGTAAAATTCTATAATAATTCTATTTATGTACTATAAAAGTATATCTTTAACGCCAAAAGATTTAGCATTTTTTACAGTTTTAAACTTGCTGCTTTCTGGCGGTTAAGGAACCATAGGGAAAAAGCTAACATAATAGAAGAAAGTTTGGACAAAATGACCGATAAAAGCAATGTTTTAGATATATATGTCGGGGCAAGGATCAGGGAACGCCGGCAAAAATTAAACTGGACACTTTCTGATCTTGCAGAGAAACTAACCGTTTCGCATCAACAAATTCAGAAATATGAACAAGGCACCACCCGTGTATCTGCAGGGGTGATGTATAAACTATCAAAAATATTCAGCATTCACCCAAACTTCTTTTTTGATGGATATCACGAACCAAATGATGACTATTTATCCTCCCCCGAAGAAACCATTCCGGCAAGTCGGACCAAACCCATTGATATTGTCATTATTGAACAAGATGCAAGTGATGAACTTTTGCTAAGACAAGCGATAAAAGAATCGGATGTAGACACGAATATCTTGTCTTTTCACGATAGTGATAAGGCGCTTAATTTCTTAAAAAGCAAGATAGGCCTGATTAAGTTCCCAAAACCAGAACTTATTATTACAGAATTGAAAACATCTAAAATAGATGGTTATTTTCTTTTGAAAGAAATAAAAAGGGACCGACATCTGTCAGATATTCCTGTTGTTATTGTCACGAATTCCATAAGTCGCCAACAGATGATCGACTGTTATAAACATAATGCGGCTGGATTCATGCGCAAAGTACAAGACAAAATATCTTACGAAGAAGGGATTAAAGTAATCATAAATTATTGGGGAAAAGTAATGTCTTTACCAAGCATGGAGCCAGGAGAAGGAAACCAAAACGAAACCTCTGTATAACCGCCAATACTTAGGGGGCTATGTTTCCAATGCTTCTATGTAAGATAGACTTGATGGGGATATACGTTTTAAGACATAAAGAATACCTTGAAGGTGATCTATTTCATGCTGCAAGACCCTTGCTTCATAACCGTGAATGATTTTATCTATGTCATAGAACGACTTCCCATCCCAGCCTGTCGCTTTTAAATGAATGGAAAGAAAGCGTTCAACTTTTGCGGTCAATCCCGGGATTGATAAACAGGCTTCCCATTTAACTATTTTTTCTGCTCCGGCTGACTTATATGTGGGGTTAATTAAAAATACGGGTTTAACCCCTTCGGGATTATAACTATCGCCTCTGCTTGCAACAACTTGATAGTAGATGATCTTCTTAAGATAGCCTATTTGCGGCGCTGCCAGCCCAGCAATCTGCCCAATATCGATAATAGTCGCCGCCATATCTTTGATAATAGACATTGTTTCTTTTGATTCAGGCTCAATATCATCTGAAATCTTTGTTAACAAAGGGTTCCCCATTCTGATGATCGGGCGAATACGCCCCCCTTTTGCAATATTTTTAATTTCCATATTTTCCTATGCTGCCATACACCATAAGGGAAGTTGCAATCGAAACTTGTCTTTCACAAAGTTTCCCCAAATCTTGGTTTCTTTTGTTTTCAATAAATTATTAAAGATAAGATGCATGGTCCAAAAAAATTCCTGATGAACAACAGATGCATCTGCCTTATAATTTGTCTGAGGCTTAATGATAATAATGCATTTTCCTTTTTTAACTTCAAGATTAAAGTTTAATTGGATCATTTTTTGCCCTTCAAATTTTCTGGAAAAATAAATAATTAATAAATCAAATATTTCTATTTTCCTTTCTTGATCAATTGGCAACCTCACGGCTTTAAGTTCTTCTGATATTACCAGCTTAGCCCCTATTTTATGGTCAATCAACTGTTCTTGATATTGCACAAGATCTTCATATAAATTCATCTCTAAAATCCTTATTCTCTATCCTTTACTTAAGACTAAGCCTTAAAGATACAAGGAAGAAAAACAAGGATTTTTCTAACTATTCCCCCAGTTGAAAACTGTCTGCAAATAAACTTTAACCCATCGCAAACTTTATCTATTTTCAACCCATAATAATAAACAGGAGCTAACATGTTATTAAGTAAAAATATCTATAAGAAAACCTATTGTTTTTTTTCTGCGCGGCAGCAAGAAAAAACCGTCCTTATGCTTGAACAAAAATTTTATGAAAGCATAAAGCTTTTAAAACAAGATAAACTGCCGATTTGGCATAAAAGAAATAAGATCTTAAATCTTTTAGGGGAAATTGATAATAATATTGAGCGTCTATATTTTGACCCTGAATATAAAACATACCTTGAAAGCTTGCGGGCCCTTACTTTATCGTACTTAAAAAGTTTGACGAAAAAACAATAAAATAGTCGTTTACAGCCTTTTTTATATAAGATAACCTTTCATCGATTAGGTGGGCTTATAATTATGTTAAAGTTATTTCTGTGCTGTTGCGTTTTATTGATTGGAAGATTTTCTGAAGCAAATTTTTTATGTGCTTATAAGTGTGATGCAAAAAGGGGGCGTCATGATGCCCTTAACTATACCAAAGACGTCCCCCCTTTAAAATGCCTGACAGATTGTTCTTACACTGAATCTACGGCCTATTATTGTGAATTGCTTTATAACCTTGCCTTATCCCCTGCGCAAGAAACCATAGAACCTCTGGCAAAGAAATTATTGGATATACCAAAGATAACGGGACAGGAAAAAAGCCCAGAAAATAACAAGCTTTATGCTTTATTAAGAAACTTTAACACGCAAAAGTGTGTTAACCATATTAAGTTAATGTCCTTAGACTTAAAGAAAAAAAATCCAGCAGAGATAACCCAAAACTTGACAAAAACCTTACGGTTATTCAAGCAAGTTTTTGAAAAGACATATCCTCAGTTCAAAGAATATCACCACACCTGCAAAAACAAATCTGTTAACTCTCTATCGTCTTTCATTAAAACAAAAGGATTATTTGATTGGTGTCAAAATTATTGCACGCCACAAAGAATACCAAAAACATCAAGATCCATAGAGGGTTTCATTAAACATACGGCAAAACGCAATCCTGCTGACTTAATCGATCTTATAAAAAGCCTGGCCTTGAAACTTTCTCATTCAAAAAACAAGTATATGACACGCTTTTATAAATGCCTTTCACAATGCCCCGTGGAAAAAACGGAAAATTATATTTGTTATTTCATGGACAGTATAAATGTTGAAAAGGATTCGACAGAAACCACAAGAACCATGCTAAATCTGGCAGCGCAAATTATGATGAGGTCCCCAGTAAAAAAGGGGGGTAAAGAAACCAGGCTTGATCAATACTTGGGGAATACTGATTTTCAAAAAAGATGTTTAAGTGTCTTAAGAAAATATTATTATCGGGGTGAAAACTATTCCAAAAACATTGCTTATCTTCAGAAAGTGTACGGAAAGTAAATAGTTGAAATCTTATGATATGAATGGTGCGCCCGAGAGGAGTCGAACCTCTAACCTCTTGATTCGTAGTCAAGTACTCTATCCAATTGAGCTACGGGCGCGATGCCTAAGCAAACCCTATATGGGTAACTTTTTTCAAGTCCTAATGTAAATCTTTTTTACAGAAAGTAAAGAGCTTAGATAAAAAATAATTCCCCCACCCAAAAAACCTACGTTATTTAGGAAGAATCCTTGCGTAAACAGGATAAGATTCCATGACCCGCATAACATAAGAACGGGTTTCTGAGAAAGGAATGCTTTCCATCCAATCTATAATATCCGTCTCTTTTTCTGGCTCTCCAAATAATTTAACCCATTTGCGAACCCTGGATTCCCCAGCATTGTATCCAGCAAGTGATTTTATTTTGCTTCCCTTAAATTCTTTCATTAAGCGTGAAACATAATAACAGCCCAATATCATATTATAAGTAGGATCCGCCGTTAGCTTCACAAGGGCATACCGTAACTTTAATTTCTTGGCAAGCAACCGTGCCGTTCTTGGCATTATTTGCATCAGCCCCCTTGCCCCTGCATTGCTTTTTGCCTTGGGATTAAACCCACTTTCTTGACGTATCAGACTGTGAATAAATATTGGGTCAACCCCCCACTCACTTACTTGCTTAGGTAGTTTTTTAATTGGATAAGCCGCCTTAAGAATTGGAGAATCACGCCGCCCTGCAATCTTTGCGACCACAACCGCCCATTCAGGTTTTCCAATTTTTATAGTCAATTCAACAATTGCTTCGGAAATACGGCTATCTGAATACTTTGATAAATCAAACAGCATTTTACGCAACCTTTTACTTTGGGGGTCAACTTTTGATAACGCATAAACAGCATCCATTATCACCTTATCATTTTCACTGGGCAGGTCTGGATCCCTTGCCACATCATGGATTATGATATTCAAGGGTTTTTTCAATGCAGCTGCGGCCATTTGTCCATAAAAAACATGGGGATTTTTTGCAGCTTCCATCATCCATTTATCTGCATTTTCTTTATTTCCAAGTTTTTTATAAGCCCTGCCAATCCAATAGGCGCCCTTTGAAAGGCTAATGGGTGTTCCCACAACATTATGCATATTTTTAAAATGTTGAATGGCTTGTTGCGGCTTGTTTAAAAACCTTAAGGCCAACCATCCTGAAAACCATTCTGCCGCTGAATAGTCTGCTATATCATGTGTTTTGGGCGAAAGATTATGGTTACGTATCATGCTGTATGCCGTTTTATAATCTTTATTTTCAAATCTTTTCCGGGCAAAGTAATATTTATACTTAAACCACCTGCCAGGAAACCGTTTTGTTATCCCTTTCTTTTCAGCCTCTTTAAATATTTCATAGGCATTATCATATTTCTTTCGTCGCAACCGCCAGCGCATACGCTGATAAATAATCCCTGGATTTAAGGCATCTTTTTTTGAAAGGGCCCCAACTTTTCTGTTCACACTACTTAAATTTCTTGATAACGCTATGGCTGCTTCTATTAGCTTTTGTGACTGCCTGTTCACCCTTGGCTTCATCCGCTTCAAACCGTAGTAGTTTCCTTCCATTATAAGGCGGTCCAAGCGGTATTTATAATCTTCATTCGTTAAGTACTGCTTAAAAAGCTTATGAAATTCCCTTTCTGTCTTTGCACTAAAATTTTTATTGCGCCACCAGTCTTTAATTAAAGTTACAGATTTTTTCTTTTGGTTGCTTTTAAGCAGGGCGCGGGCATATTGAATGGCGCCTGGCGGCGAAATAGGCCGATAAACATCAAAATATTTTATAATTTCATAATTTGGAATTTTGCTTTTAATGGCCAATTCTGCATGTTCTTTTATTTTTGTAAGTTCCGGCCATGTTGGATTTCCTTGAATAAACCTGACGTGATCGCGGAAAGAAGCTTGGCTATTTTTTTTCAAAAGCCATAACCAGGTTATTAATTTGTTTTCAACAGGGCACTTTTCCTTCTGCGGGATATGGGGGACTTGCCTTTTGTTTAAGCTTTTATATGATTTTTTAAGTTCTTGGTCACAGGAAATTTTCGCTGGCGCTTTGACCACGGCGGCTTCAAGTGGTATGGTAACCCCTGTTATTATTATAAAAATTAAGTAATGTATATATTTCATATTTTGTACCTTAGTAGATAGCTTAGTTAAATATGACTGTCTCTGCAATATAAGTTGACGCTATATACGAATACTTTTATAAAATTGACAAAGCAAGACGATTAGGAAAATGAAAAAGCATATCATAGCAAAAAATAAACGCGCCCATTTTGACTTCTTTATTGAGGAAGTTTATGAGGCTGGCATTGCCTTGTTCGGAAGTGAAGTAAAGTCCTTAAGAACAGGAAAATCCAATATCACAGAATCTTATGGGGATATTTCAAATAACGAAGTTTATCTTGTTAACTCTTATATCGCTGAATATTCTGGTGCCAACCAATTTAATCATGCGCCCCGTCGTCAACGCAAACTCCTTTTAAAGAAAAAAGAAATTAATAAATTAATTGGGGCCATCCAAAAAAAGGGGTATTCCCTTGTTCCTATTTGCCTATATTTTAATGAAAAAGGCCGTGTGAAAATTGAATTTGGCCTTGGCAGAGGAAAGAAATTATACGACAAAAGGGCCGACAAAAAAGAAAAAGACTGGAACAAAGACAAAGCCCGTATCCTTAAAGATTTCAATAAATAAAAATACTAAATCTTGCAAACTATTATAAGAGTGTTTAAATTATGGGCATGCACAGTTATTTACCAGAATTTATTGCCTTATTTTCAATGAATTTTCTGAACCTGGTTAGCCCCGGTCCAGAAATGGCTATGATGGTTCATAACAGTAGTCGTCATTCCAGAAAAATTGGGCTGTATACTGGGTTTGGTATTGTCTGCAGCACAATAATTCATAAAACATATACGCTTTTAGGCTTTGGCATGTTTATTGCAAAGTCGCCTATGCTTTTTACAATTATTAAAACCATTGGAAGCCTTTATCTTTTTTACTTAGCTTACAAAATATTCTTTGGGGAAAAACATAAAGAAGAAACCATTAAGACCCCTCGGAAACTAACCCCAAAAAAAGCCTTTAAAATAGGTTTTTTCCTGGACATCTTGCATCCTTCTGCGTCCCTTTGTTTCATAAGTATTTTTGCTGCAACCGTCAGTCCTGAAACCCCATTCAAGATTCAAATACTTTATGTTACTTTGCTGGTTTTAACATCTTTGACATGGTACACGCTGATGTCTTGCTTTTTTTCCAATAAAATTTTGGTGAAATATATTCATAAAACTGGCACTATTATTGACAAGATAACTGGTATTGCTTTGCTTGGACTTGGTGTTCGTTTGGCTTTTATTACGATTAAATAGTTTTTGTCTTCTCAGTCATACAAAGCTTTGATATAGTATAAGAATAAAATAACAAGGGGTTTATAAATGAACAGGAAATACATCACTCTATTTTTGGCAATTCCTTTGTTCCTAGCCAAATGTGGTGGCATGAGCCCTGAAGACCTTCAGGCGACGAAATCTGACATAACATCAATCATTGAAGGCCAGGCGGCATCATCTGAACAAGGGGTGGAATTAAGATCTATTCTCAATGAAATTCATACAACCTTATCCAGAATTTCTGGCTATACCCCTAATGATATGGGAATTGGTGGGGTTGGAAAAGCCTTTCATACTATGAGTGGTATCAACAGTGCCTTAAGAATTTTAACAGGGGCAACTGCAACAGATGATGATGTCCGTCAATTTATAAACAGTCAAATCGGAAACACCAACCCCAATTCTTCTATGCTTAATCAGCCTTCTGCAGCTTATTTTGATAATATATTTTCTTGTCACAGACAGCGATATGGACGCAACCTTGTTATCACGGGACTTGGCCCTTCGATTATAACTAAGCTGTTAAATGTCCAGGCAAAATATGCGGCTATTAGCATCCAATATATGGTTCAGCTGATTCCATCTATGGGGAAAGATCAAATCAAAACAACTTTGGGCATGGCCAAATCTGCCAGAGATGCCTTAAACAAGGAATATATAGTTAGCCCAGATACCGTTGTTCAACCAGGTATGGGCGGAAACGGTTCAAATTATGGGCAAACAAACAACAATAGGCCTTATTAAAATGATAAATAAAATGAAAAATAAATGGAAAAAAAATATCATAACTGTCCTGGTTATTTTGATGCCTTTATTCTTATCCAGGTGCGGTGGCGGCCTTACAGCAAATGACTTTAGGGCATTTGGCGGTGATGCAACTTCTATTTTAAGAAGCCAAGCCCTTAAAACACGCGAAGCCATGCAACTTAGATCTGTCTTAAATGAAATCAAAGTTCAGCTTGGTATAATTTCTGGTTATAACTCCAGCCAAATGGGGCGTGGGACAGGTGTTCAAAAAGCCCTCCAGATATCCCAAAGTATTAATTCGGTTGTCCAACTTTTGGTTGGGGCATCTGTGGCGGATAATGATATTTTCACCTATATTAACAGCACAATCGAAAGATATTATAAAAACATCTTTGCTTGTCATGTTTATATTTATCGCCGCGACATGGTGACAAGTGCCCTGGCACCGACGGTCGCAACGAAGCTAATTAATATGCAGGCCAAATATGTCGGCATCCTTGTTCAATATGTGATGCAAAGCATATCATTGTTGGAACCTGACCAAGTTAAAACCATGATGGCAGCGGCAAAGCAAGCGTTAACACAAATGAAATCTGCTGTATAAAATATGAAACAAACAATTACACTTATTCAAGGGGATGGCGTTGGCCCTGAAATTACATCAAGTATTTGTAAGATTTTTGACGCCGCACATGTCCCTATTACCTGGGAAACTGTTATTGCAGGGAAAGAATCCTTTGAATCTGGTATTTCTTCAGGTGTTCCGCAAGCCACAATTGATAGCATTTCAAAAAATAAGGTTGCCTTAAAGGGCCCCCTTGAAACACCTGTTGGCCATGGCGGTAAAAGTGCGAACGTAACCCTTCGTAAACTTTTTGAAACTTATGCCAATGTGCGACATGTCTTTGAAATACCTGGGATCACGACCCCTTTTTCTGGACGAAATATTGACCTTGTTATCGTTCGTGAAAACACAGAAGACCTGTATGCAGGCATTGAATATTCCCAAAGTGAACATGTAAAAGTTGCGCTTAAAGCAATAAGTGTTATGGGGTCAGAAAAAATATGTCGATTTGCTTTTGAATTGGCAAAGACTGAGGGACGCCCCTCTGTTCACTGTTCCACCAAAGCAAATATTTTAAAGCTTACTGAAGGGCTTTTTAAAAATACATTTGAAACCGTTAGCCTAGATTACCCAGATATGCCCGCCCATCATTTAATTATTGATAACTGTGCGCATCAACTGGTGGTTAAACCAGAACAGTTTGATGTCATTGTCATGACGAATATGAATGGCGATATTCTTAGCGACCTTGCCTCTGGCCTTGTTGGCGGCCTTGGGGTTGCCCCCAGTGCAAATATTGGTGATGACTGTGCCATTTTTGAAGCTGTGCACGGTTCTGCCCCTGATATTGCGGGGAAGGATATTGCCAACCCCACTGCTTTATTGATGAGTGCCATCAGCATGCTTCGATACATAGATCTTGATAGTCATGCAGAAACCATCGAAAATGCCTTAATGAAGACACTTGAAGATAAAAACTATACCAAAGATATTGCAGGGGCGTGTGGCCTTACACGAACTGATTTCACACAAATGGTTATTGCTAACTTAGGGAGGGGGCCCAAGAATTGGACGCCGCGGACTTTCAAGCGAATTAAATTACAAAAATTCAAGCCTCCAAAAACAAAAGCAAAGCAAGACTGTGTGGGGGTTGACTTGTTTCTTCAATCCACTGAGGTGCCTGGCATCATTGGGAAGAAATTAGAAACAGCTTTGAAGCCAACAAATTTTGAACTTAAATTTATCAGTAATAGAGGCGCCCTTGTCTATCCTGAAATTTCAGGATCCAATTTTGATATGGTTGACTGGTGGCGATGCCGTATTATCGGGACCAAATATTTAAAGAAAAGCGACTTTCCAGATCTTATAACTGCTGTAGATTCAGAATTTGAATGGGTTCATATAGAAAAATTATATTGTTATGATGGTCAACCTGGCTATTCAAAAGGCCAAGGTGAAAATTAAGACATTTTTTCAGGGCTTTTTTCCAGGACTTTTTTCATGACTAAGCAACCATTCTTTTCGGTCTATGCCCCCTGCATACCCGCCTAATTTACCACTTTTATTAATCACTCTGTGGCAAGGAACAATTATCGCCAGTTGATTTTTACCTACTGCATTGGCCACAGCCCTATGGGCAGATGTAAACCCAATAGATATCGCAATTTCTGCATACGAAGTTGTTTGACCATATGGAATTTTCTGGATTTCTTGCCAAACTTTCTTTTGGAAAGGTGTTCCATTTGTTTCTATGGGCAGATCAAACTGATTTTCTTTTCCTTGAAAATATTTTCCCAAAGCATTTTCAATCTTTTTTATCAAAGAATTATCTGACCAAACAATGGGGCAGTCTGTTTTTAATGATAAATTAATTAAATTATCCCTAAGGTTTTTACGTTGAACAAATTCCAGTAAACATAATTTATCCTTATTCACAATAATCAGGATATCCCCCACAGGGCTTTGCACCATCTTCGCTGAAAGATAGGTCAGATATCTGTTTTTATTTTCATGAATCATGTCCAGAATTTGCATTGATTTACCCCTAATTAAACAACGAATCATAACTTAGTTTATTTAGAAACTTATTAACCTACGCACCATAAAATGTATGTGCCTAAAGCAATTCTATAAAGGGCAATGGGAAGGAAGGAAAACTTTTTAAGGTACCACATGACGGACTTTAAAGTCACATAGCCCACACAAAAAGATATCAAGATACTCGACAAGGTTTCAAACGACATTTGCAAACCTTGTTGGGCATTGTTTTTTATAATAAGAAGTGTCATCGCCCCAGTGATAACGGGAATTGAAAGTAAAAAAGAAAATTTGGCCGATCCCACACGGTTATACCCTAATAAGCGGGCGGCAATAATGGTTGTTCCCAAACGGCTTGATCCTGGTATCAAGGCCAATACCTGCAAAAGGCCAATTATCATCGCATCCTTATAGGTCATTGATTCGTATTTTTTTGTGGCCGGAGAGGCCTTATCAACGAACAAAAGTAACAATCCAAAAAAGATGGACATCCATCCCATAAGGCTTAAGGTTCTGAAACTGTTATCAAAATAAGTATTAATGACATAGCCTGCGATTACAACAGGGATGGTCGCTGCGCCAATCATTAAAAACCGGTGAAATCCCTTAGTAATGGATCCCTTGAAAAGCTTCCCCAGGCCTTTGAAAAATTCCAAAATATCTTGACGGAAATAGGTTAAAACCACCAACAATGTCCCTACGTGCAAGGCGACTTCTGTCATACGACCTGCTGATTCTACGCCATATAATTTACTGGCTAAGATTATATGGGCGGTTGATGAAACAGGAATAAATTCTGTAACCCCTTGAATAACGGAAAGAATAAGTGTGTTCATTAAAGCCTCCCTCTAACGTTTTCGTTTACCTTTGTTCATTGGCTTTTTATTGCCTGCCCTTGGGGTTGTTTTATAACGTGTTTGCGTTTTGAACATTTCCCCTGTGGGTTCAAATGTCAATCGGCCTTTTGTTAGGTCAGCCGATGCCAAAAACACGCGCATATTATCGCCAAAGCTGAATTTTCTTTTTGTTCGGCGGCCCTCAAGGCGGGTTGGGTGATCTTTTAAAATATAATAATCATCGCTTAATAAGCGGGCCGGCACCAAACCACTGGCATTAAATTCAGGAATGGTGACAAATAAACCTGCTTTGGATATACCCGTTACATAAACATCAAACTCATCCCCTTCACGGTTTGATAAGAATTGTGTCATATAACGATCCATTGCCTCACGCTCTGCGCCCACAGAACGCCGTTCTGTCACAGAAATACGCCCAGCAATTTCTTGGAAGTCATCTTTTGAAATCGAAGGTTGGGCCCCTTCTGAAATATTCAAAGTTTTTAGAAGTCCCCGGTGAACCATCAAATCTGAATAACGTCTGATTGGTGATGTAAAATGCGCATAATGTTCAAGGTTCAAGCCAAAGTGACCAATGTTATCCGAAGAATAGACTGCCTGACTTTGGGACCTTAAAATAAGTTCGCTGACAATATTTTTGTAAGGCGTGTCATGCACCTGCTTAATTAAGGTTGTAAAGTCTTTTGACGCCTTCAAAGACCCTTCATATTTTATTTTCAAACGCGTTAACAATTTGCGAATTTCTTCAACTTTTTCTTGATCAGGGCTGTTGTGAATACGGTACATACAAAGCTGTTTATGACTTTCCAATTCTTCTGCTGCCGCAACATTGGCCAAGACCATGAATTCTTCAATAAGTTTATGGGCATCTAAGCGACTTCGGGGGACAAGTTCTTTGACAAAGCCTTTTTCATCAAAGATGATATACGGTTCTGGCACTTCAATTTCCAATGTTCCCCGTTTTTTTCGCGCATTTTCAAGGGCATGAAACGCGCCAAACAATTGGTCTGCCTTTCCCTTAAGATCACCTTTATTTGATTCATAAGCTTTTTGGATTTGTTCATAAGTTGTCCGGGCATGGGATCGCATTAATCCCCTAAAAAACTTATGCTTTTTTTTCTTACCTTGGTCATCAATCCAGATATGAACCCCCATACAAGCCCGATCTTCATCAGGGTTCAATGAACATATACCGTTGGAAAGATTTTCAGGTAACATTGGGATAACGCGATCTGGGAAATAAGTTGAATTGCCTCGCTCTAGGGCGGATCTATCCAACGCCGATCCAGGCTGGACGTAATAAGAAACGTCAGCGATGGCCACAATAATATGCCACCCATCTTTTGTTTTTTCAGCAAAAACGGCATCGTCAAAATCTCTGGAATCTTTACCATCTATGGTAATAAGGGGGATTTTGCGAATATCTTCACGTTTTCCTAATTCAGGGATCACACTGACTTTTTCTGATTCTTCGATAACTTCTTTTGTAAATTCCGCAGGTAACCCTGCCGACATTGCAGAGATAAGACTTACATCACTTGCAGGTCCAATTTCTTTTTCCAATTCAACAATCGGGGGTTCCATTGAAATGACTTCTGCACTAAACGCCAGGCCAATTTTTTCTTGGCTAAAATTCTTAGCCCCCTTAATTTCAAAAGCAATTTTTATTTTTCGCGTAGACGGAATAAAGCGCAACCCCCTATCTGTCAGCTGCACAAATCCAACCAAAGATTTAATTTCTTCGGCCCCTTCGTATTTTTTTGCCCTATCGGTATTGCGATCTTTTTGTATGATATCTTTGAAGAACCCCAAAGATCTTAATTCATTCAATAATTCTTTTAATTTAATTTTATTGCGATCCCCCCGGATTTTAAAATACCGGGCAATATCCCGCTTAGTTGGCGGAGATTCAAATTTTTGAATATAATCAATTATATCTTGCCTGTCAGGGAAAGGTCTTGATTTTGATTTATTTTTATTACCTTTATCGGCCAAAGCCTTACCTTTTATTTTTTCTTTTTAGGGGCGTTGTTAACAACCTCTACCGCCTCATCTAAGTTAATAGATAACACATCTTGCCCTTTAAGAGAAATAAAAGCATTACCATGCTTAATATAAGGACCATAGCGCCCAATCCCTGCCGCAATGTCTTCGCCTGTTTCAGGATGTTTTCCCAAAGACCGGGGCAAAGATAATAAACTTAAGGCTTTTGTTAAATCAACGTCATCTAAATCCATGCCTTTCAAGATAGGCGCCCGCTTAGGTTTCTTTTTGCCTTCGGCTTCACCTAATTGAAGATAAGGTCCATAGGGCCCTTTGCGCAAAGTAATATCTTGGTCTGTTTCAGGATCTTTCCCAAGCAATTTTGGATAAGCTTCATCTTTCTTTGTGTTCATATTTTCTGCTTCACCTTCTTTTTTTGATTTATCAATAATTTGCTGTGTGTACTTACATTCTGGATAATTCTCACATCCAATAAAAGCGCCAAATCTACCCAGTTTTAAATGCAACTTATCTTCCTTACAGTCAGGACAATTTCTTTTATTATCAGGGAAAAAGTATTGACCCAGCGCCTCATCCAGCACATCCAAAACATCTGATATTTTCAAGTCTTTTGTTTTGCCTATTGTTTCAATAAAGTCTGTCCAGAAAGTTTTCAAAATATCTTTCCAATCAACTTCCCCTCGGGAAACTTTATCCAGTTCATCTTCCAGGCTGGCTGTAAAATCGTATTCCACATATTGGGGGAAATAATTCAGCAAAAAGGTTGCAACCAAGCGACCCCGCCCTTCGGGAATAAACTGTTTCTTTTCCAGTCGAACATAGTCCCTGGCCTGCAAAACTTGAATGATGGAGGCATAAGTTGATGGCCGCCCAATGCCAAGTTCTTCCAACTTTTTAACCAAGCTGGCTTCACTGTATCGTGGGGGTGGCTGCGTAAAGTGTTGGTCTGGTGTGACCTTTTCTTTTTCTAAGCTTTCTTTTTCCTGCAAAGATGGCAGCATTTTTTCTTGGTCTTCATCTTTATCATCATCCCGCCCTTCTTTATAAAGAACATAGAAACCATCAAAGGCAATCGTTGATCCAGTGGCCCTTAATTTTATCTGGCTGTCCTCTGAAGCAATATCAATTGTCACTTGATCTAAAATGGCATTATTCATTTGCGATGCCATTGCCCGCTTCCATATCAAATCATAAAGCTTTAATTGTTGCGGATCCAGAATCTTGGATAATGTTCTGGGATGACGACTTAAATCTGTTGGACGAATGGCTTCGTGGGCCTCTTGCGCGTTCTTAGCCTTGCTTTTATAGAACCGTGGCGCATCAGGAAGGTAATCTTTTCCATAATCAGCCTCTATGACTTTACGGCAAGCCTGGATGGCATCGTTCGACATATTAACACTGTCTGTACGCATGTAAGTAATTAGCCCGACAGTTTCCCCGCCAAGTTCAAGACCTTCATATAATTTTTGGGCGATCTGCATGGTGCGCCCAGAACCGTACCCAAGTTTACGCGATGCTTCTTGTTGCAAAGTTGACGTAATAAAAGGCGGGGATGGGTTCCTTCTAACTTGCTTTTTCTTAACGCTTTCAACTGAAAAACCTTGTTTTTCTATTTTGGCAACAGCATTCTTGGCAGCCTTTTCATCACCTAGTGAAAACTTATCCAGCTTTTCACCATCCAAGTATGTTAATCGGGCCACGACTTTTTTACTGGCAGAGGTTAATAAATCAACATCCACTGTCCAATATTCTTGGGGGTTGAATTTTTCTATTTCCGCCTCGCGGTCTGTAATCAATCGCAAAGCAACCGATTGCACACGACCGGCAGATTTGCTGCCTGGTAATTTGCGCCATAACACGGGGGAAATATTAAAACCAACTAAGTAATCCAGGGCACGACGGGCAAGATAGGCATTGATTAATTCTTCATTTAATTCCCGGGGGTTTTCAATGGCGGCAACAACCGCTTTTTTCGTGATTTCATAAAAAACACTTCGAAATATTGTCTTGTCTTTTAAAAGTTTCTTTTCTTTTAAAATTTCAAGAACGTGCCAAGCAATGGCTTCCCCTTCACGGTCAGGGTCAGTTGCCAGATATATGGTATCAGCAGCCTTAACTTCGTCTTGAATCGCCTTCATCTGTTTTTTTGAATCAGCACTAACTTCCCAAATCATTTGGAAATTTTGATCGGGATCCACAGATCCATTCTTTGATGGCAAATCCCTAACATGCCCATAACTGGCAATTACCTTGTAACCTGACCCAAGATATTTATTAATGGATTTTGCTTTTGCGGGTGATTCAACAATAACAACTTTCATATACAGTCCTAACCTAACCTGAAAAAACGGTTTTTATTTTTATTTTTGTTATAATGGAATGATTTCATGCTTGCAAGCGTAATGATATACGCCCCCCTGGATGTCGGGTGATTTTTTCTTCTAATTCCAGTTCAGACAAGACTGTTAATAATTGCCTTAGGGTTATGTTTGCTGCCTCTGCCAACGAATCCAATGAGACAGGCGAGCCACCCAATTTCTCCATAACATTTTTTGATGTTTTTGAAGGCGCGCCACCAGACTGATTAAATAAATCCATTGTTTGGGCAGAATTCTTCCCTATAAAAAATTCTGATAAATTATCAAGAATATCTTCTGCAGATTCAATCAATTTCGCCCCTTGTTTTATTAGTTTATTGGGCCCACGACACCTTGGGTCCAAAGGGGATCCAGGCACAGCAAACACTTCCCGCCCCTGATCCAAAGCATTATTTGCCGTAATCATTGACCCTGATTGCAAGGAAGCTTCAACAACCAAAACCCCTTTTGATAGGGCTGAAATCAGACGGTTACGACGGGGAAAACCTTGGGCTTGGGGTGTCATGCCAACAGCGCATTCACTGACAACAATCCCTTGTTCACAAATTTGGTCATACAGTTTTTTATTTTCTTCGGGATAAATAACATCAACCCCGCCTGCCACAACAGCAACCGTGCCTGTTGAAAGGCTACCTTCGTGGGCTGATTTATCAATACCGCGCGCCAAACCAGAAATGGTTCCCCATTCATAAGCGCCCAATTTTTTTGCAATTAAATAGGTTAATTTATTTCCGTTAAGGGATGAATTACGGGCCCCAACAATGGCAATAGATTTTTTATAAAGCAGGGATTTATCCCCCTTGACCATTAAAACAGGAGGATGATCTGTTAAATCTTTTAACTGTTCTGGATAATCTGACGCATCATAAAACAAGGGCGTAATTTTTTTCAACGCGGCATTTTTTAATTCCCAATCAACCTGTTTTTCAGGGCATAATTTGGCTGATTTAATGCGTACTTGAACATCTGCCCAATTATCAATAACTTTTTGGGCTGTTCCATAATGGTCAACTAATTTATAAAAGCGAATGGGGCCAATACCCTCGCTACGAATCAGACGTAGTATCGCATATTGTTCATTATTCATAAGGCTGGCTATTTCTTTTTCTTTGAACCAACTTGGGGTTCTGTCCCTTTGATTAAGCGCTTAATATTATCAATATGGCGGATCCATATTAAAGCTGTCAAAAAGATTGATACCCAAAGAATATCTGGGTAGTGCCACAACCAAACTGTAAAGGGAATAAGCAGACTGGTTAACAATGCCGCCAAAGAAGAATAATGAAATAAAGCCAAGAAAGCCACCCAAGCAATAAATGCCTGAAGTCCCAAAGGCCAACTTAAGGCAAAAAGAACGCCCGCATAGGTTGCAGCACCTTTACCGCCCTTAAATTTAAGCCATACTGGATATAAATGCCCCAGCATAACCGCGATGGACGCTTCGAAAAAAAGGTTCAAATGCTTGGCAAAATAAACAACGGCAAAGCCTTTTATTAAATCAAGCAGCATAGTAAATAAGGCAAGCTTTTTACTGCCTGTCCGCAACACATTTGTGGCCCCAATGTTCCCAGAGCCAATTTTGCGGATATCCCCTTTGCCTGCAGCCTTCGTTAGCAACAAACCAAAGGGTATTGACCCAACCAAGTAGGCAATGGCAATTACGCTGATTTCAAGAATTCCCCAGTTCCAATTCATATCTACTCCTCTAATACCAAACATCATAAATAATTAACCCTTTATTCCTTTGTTCTTTTGGCCCGTCTCTGCACTTAAAAAAGCCTTGCGTAACTTTGGCTATGCGCGGTTTTTTAAGCTTGATCCTGCCCTAAAATACCAAACCCTAAACAATCAATTATTTATGATGTTTGATATAGTTTCTGTCGATGGGCTTCATACAAGATGATGGCCGCTGCATTCGACACATTTAATGTGCTAAATGTATCAGATGTGGGTAATTTCACAAGCATATCGCAAGTTTCCCTTGTCATCCGTCTTAATCCAGACCCTTCAGCCCCCATAACCAAGGCTGTCTTGCCATCAAATTTTACCTGATGGGCAAATTGATCCCCTTCTTCTGCAAGCCCACTTATCCAGTATCCCGATTTTTTCATTTGATTTAAGGCTTGCACCATATTGCCAACATAAACCAACGGGATTTTTTCCAAAGCACCTGAGGCAATTTTTGCCAACACGCCAGTTACTTTTGGACTATGGCGTTCTGTTAAAACCAATGCATCAATTCCAAAAACAGCACAAGACCGTAAAATTGCGCCAATATTATGGGGGTCTGTTACTTGGTCTAAAACTAATAAAGAACTGTCTTCAGAAGAATCCTCAATAACCTCTTCCAAACTTTTTTCTGGCAATGGCCTTGAATCAATGACAATGCCTTGATGGACAGCATCGTCCCCAATCAATTTCGATAGCTGTTCCCCCGTCACAATATTAACAGGGCAGCCATAATCTTTTTTCACCACATCTGCATGATATTTTTGTGTGACAAAAATGCTGAAAAATTGCCGTATTCCATTTTCCAAAGCGGCAAAGCAAGCATGAACACCGTATAAAGCTTCCCCTTTTAATTTATATGAAATATTCTGATTTTTATTTTTTGGGTGTTTCATTACTTAATAACTTCCACATTAATAACGTTTGTTGTTCCAGGATTTCCAAAAGGTATACCACAGGTCACAACTATTTTATCACCTTCTTTAACCAAATCTGCCTTCTTACATCTTTCCACAGCTTTTTGAATCATTTCATCCAGACTTTTCAGATCGTGAACCAAGCTTGGGATAACCCCCCAGGCAAGGCATAATTTTCTGGAGGTTTCCACCTTGTTTGTCATTGCCAAGATGGGGGCCTGGGGTTTTTTATGGGATACCCGTAATGCTGTCAACCCTGTTGCCGTATAAGTAACGATTGCGGCTGCCGCCAAAGTTTCACTTAATTGTCTTGCAGCCCCTGTAATGGAGTCAGAAACATCGTGATCTGCCTTTTCTGCCAACCGTTTTAAATTATCAATATATTGACCATCTTTTTCAACAGCGGAAATAATCTTTGCCATCATTTCAACGGATTCAACAGGGTATTTTCCAACGGCTGATTCTGCCGATAACATAACGGCATCCGCCCCATCATAAACAGCTGTTGCCACATCCGTCGCCTCTGCCCGTGTCGGCGTGGATCGGTCAATCATGGATTCCAACATTTGGGTTGCCACCACAACAGGTTTGCCTTTTTTCTTTGAAAGGCGAATAATTTTCTTTTGAATTGGCGGGACCTTTTCAGGCGACATCTCCACACCCAAATCCCCACGCGCCACCATAATACCATCTGACAGATCTATAATTTCTTCAAGATTATCAATGGCTTGCGGCTTTTCAATTTTGGAAAGAATGGCCTTTTTACCACCCAGAATGCGTTTTAAATCTAAAACATCTTCGGGTCGTTGCACAAAAGAAAGCCCCACATAATCAACTGATGTTTCCATTAAAAAATCGATATCTTGCTTGTCTTTTTTTGTCAAAGCCGGAATGGGTAATTCTGTATCTGGCAAGTTTACCCCTTTATTATCAGACAAAGGGCCCCCTTCAAGAACCTCTGTTATAACTTTGTCATGGGTTGTCAACATTACCTTTAAACGTATGTTGCCATCATTCAATAAAATAGTCATGCCCGATAAAATATGGGGGAATATTTCTGGATGGGGGAAAGTAATCCGATCCTTATCACCTGACTGCGGATCAAGATCCAAAGTGAAGTCCTGGCCTTTTTCTAAAAGTATCTGGCCTTCCTTAAATTTGGAAATGCGTAATTTGGGCCCTTGCAAATCAGCAAGAATGGCAATGGGGTGATCCAACATTTTTTCGGCTTCACGAATTAAATCAATGGATTTTCTGTGCTGGTCATATTCGCCGTGCGACATATTAACCCGAAAAACATTCACCCCTGCTTTAATTAAAGACTGGATGGTTTGGCTGTTATTCGATGCCGGCCCCAGGGTTGCAATAATTTTTACTTTACGATTTGCCATGATTAAATATGTATTGCCTTAAAATATGCTGCCAGTGCGGCTTCTTTCACTGCCTCACTGGTTGTTGGATGGGGGTGACATGTCCGGGCAATGTCTTCAGCCGATGCCTTATATTCCATACCCAAAGTTACCTCTGTAATTAAAGTGCCCGCGTCTGCCGAAATAATATGGGCACCCAAGATACGATCCGTTTTTTTATCGGCTAATAACTTTACAAATCCTATTGTATCCCCAACAGCCTTTGCGCGTGAATTGGCCATAAAAGGAAACTTGCCGACTTTATAATCCACATTATCTTTTTTAAGGTCTTCCTCTGTTTTTCCAACAGACGCCACCTCTGGATAGGTATAAATCACCGCTGGAATTGTATCATAATCCACATGACCGGCCTGCCCTGCAAGAATTTCTGCAACCGCAACACCTTCTTCCTCTGCCTTATGCGCAAGCATGGGGCCTGGAATCACATCCCCAATGGCATAAATACCATCAGTTGATGTTTTGTATTTTTTATCGACTTTGATTACGCCCCTATCATCCACATCAACTTTGGCTGTATCTAAACCAAGATTATCTGTATTTGGTTTGCGTCCAACAGAAACAAGAACAACATCAACAGATACTGTTTCAGTTTTACCGCCTTCTTTGGGTTCAATTGTAACTTTTGCCCCAGATTTACCGCTATCAACTTTGGTCACCTTTGTTGCCAATTTAAATTTTATGCCTTGTTTTTCCAGCTGCTTTTTAAGTTCCTTTGCAACTTCTTGATCCATTGCAGGAACAATAGTGTCAGCATATTCAACAACGGTTACATCCGCGCCAAGACGTTGCCATACAGATCCCATTTCAAGACCAATATAGCCCCCACCAATCACAACCATTTTCTTTGGAACTTTTGTTAAAGACAAAGCACCCGTTGATGACAAAACAACTTTTTCATCAACTTTTACGTTTGGAATACCCGCACTGGACGATCCCGTCGCAATCACGATATTTTTGGCTGTGTAGGTTTTATCTTTGACTTTTACTTCAGTCGGACTGACAAATGTGGCTTCGCCCTGAATTGAAGTCACCTTATTTTTTTTAAATAAGTAATCAATGCCCTGGGTTAACTCCGAAACAACTTTATCTTTCTTTGCGATCATGGTTTTTACATCACAAGTAACTGATTTTGCTGTAATTCCCCACTCTTTCGCATGGGTTAGAATATCCATATATTTTTTTGTGGCATGCAGTAAAGATTTTGATGGAATACAACCAACATTCAAACAAACACCACCTAACGTTTTTTCTTTTTCAATGCACGCAACTTTTAAACCCAATTGGGCAGCTTTAATCGCACACACATACCCCCCAGGACCAGCACCAATTATAAGGACATCATACTGTTCTGACATTTATACCTCCAGCAATAAGCGTTCTGGGTTTTCAATAAATTCTTTAACCCGCACCAAAAATGTTACAGCTTCCTTTCCATCAATCAAACGATGATCATAAGTTAACGCAACATACATCATGGGCCGAATAATCACTTGATCATTAATGGCCACGGGACGCTTTTCAATTTTATGCAGCCCCAATATGCCTGATTGCGGGGGGTTTACAATTGGGGTGGACATCAAAGATCCATATACCCCACCATTTGTAATGGTAAATGTCCCGCCGCTTAAATCACCCATACTAAGTTTACCACTACGGGCTTTGTCCGCAAATTCAACAATGGCTTTTTCAACCCCAGCAAAACTTAAATCATCGGCATTTTTAATAACCGGCACAACCAAACCTTGTTCGGTACCAACAGCCATTCCAATGTTATAGTAATTTTTATAGATAACTTCGTCGCCGTCTATTTCCGCATTAACTGCAGGAATTTCTTTCAACGCTGCCACTGTTGCCTTGGTGAAAAAAGACATAAACCCAAGCTTTGCCCCATGACGTTTCAAAAAGGCTTCTTTATGTTCAGACCGTAACGCCATAACATTCGTCATATCAATTTCATTAAAGGTCGTTAATAGGGCTGCCGTTTGCTGGGATTCTTTCAAACGTTCTGCAATACGTTGGCGCAAGCGTGTCATGCGGACGCGTTCTTCTTGACCTTCTGATTTCCTAGTTGATGCTGATGCCGATTTTGATTCTGATTGTCCTGAAACGTCCTCTTTTGTAATACGGCCATCTTTGCCCGTACCCTGCATTTTACTGGGATCAATATTCTTTTCCGCTGCAATTTTTCGGGCTGCTGGCGACATAATTTTATCACCCTCTGAAGGTTTTGATTCTGATTTTTCTGCCGCTTTAGGCTCTGCTGCTTTTGTATCTTCCTCAGGTTCTTCTTGTTCTGCCTCAGGTTCTTTTTCGGCTTCTTCTTTCGACGGTTTTTCCAAAGCCTTCCCATCTGCATCAACAGATCCCAAAACTTCGCCCACAGCAACTGTTTGGCCTTCTTTTACTTTGATGGATGAAATAACCCCTGCCGTTGGGGCGCCAACTTCCATGGTAATTTTATCAGTCTCTAATTCAACAATCGGTTCATCTATTTCAACTGATTCCCCTTCCTTTTTAAGCCAGCTGGCAACTGTTGCTTCGGTGATTGATTCCCCAAGTTCAGGAACTTTTATGTCCATACTTATTTCCCTTTCTTAAGCATTAAAGCTTTTTTAACAATTTCCTGCTGCTCTACAACATGAACCTTTGAAAACCCTGTTGCAGGTGAAGCAGCTTCCGGCCTTCCAATATACTGGGGTCGGTTATGCTTAAATTTTAAATCCGTTAAGACTGATTCTATCCGACGATCAACAAAGTGCCAAGCCCCCATATTTTGGGGTTCTTCCTGGCACCAAAAAACCTGGGATTTCTCATAAGCCTTCAACGCCTTTTTAAGTTCTTTTTCCGGAAACGGATAAAGTTCTTCAATACGAACGATAGCCACATCCTTAATATTTTCTTGCTGCCTGTATTGCAACAAGTCATAGAAAATCTTACCAGAACATAAAACAACGCGCTTTATTTTTGCAGGCTTAAGGGTTGTATCTGTTTCCTCAATAACTGGCTGAAAGGTGGTGCCTTTCTTCATATCATCAATGCTTGAGACAGCCATTTTATGTCTTAATAATGATTTTGGTGTGAAAACAATAAGGGGTTTTCGTTGCGCTGCAAATACCTGACGACAGAGGATATGGAAATAATTTGCTGGCGTTGTACAATTGGCCACACGCATATTATTTTCCGCACATAATTGCAAGTAACGTTCTGGGCGTGCAGATGAATGTTCTGGCCCCATGCCTTCGTATCCATGCGGTAACAACATAACCAACCCTGAAAGACGATACCATTTGCTTTCGCCTGAAGAAATAAACTGGTCAATAATAACCTGCGCCCCATTGCTGAAATCCCCAAACTGGGCTTCCCACATCACCAAAGCTTCGGGATCAACGGTTGTATATCCGTATTCAAATCCCAGAACAGATGCTTCTGATAGGGGGCTATCGATAACTTCAAATTTACTTTTTGCGTTTTTCAAATGGTTTAAAGGAATAAACTTTTCTTCTGTTTTTTGATCAACGAAAACTGAATGTCGTTGTGAAAATGTTCCCCGACCTGAATCCTGGCCACTTAAGCGAACAGGATGTTTTTTCGACAATAGGGTTGCAAAGGCCAAGGATTCTGCCAATGCCCAGTCAATGCCTTTGCCTTCTTCTATAGCCTTCTTTTTTGGCGCAAAAATTTTGGGTAATCTTTTGTGAATATTAAAATCATCAGGATAGTTTGTTAATAATTCCATCCCAACCGATTGTAATTCTTTATCAGAAATTTCACTTGTGTAGGCCCGATCCCCTTTTGCATATTTTTTCCAGCGCCCTTCGAACCAATCTGGCTCTGTTACCAATTTATTTTTTGCTTTTGTAAACGCTGTTTCCAATTTCTTTTTATAATCAGCCTGCCATTTTTCAGATTCAGCTTTTGCCAAAACCCCATTGGATATTAATTTCTTTTGATAAAGGCTTGTAACACTTTCTTTTTCAGATATGGCTTGATACATTTTTGGTTGCGTAAAAGATGGATCATCTGCTTCGTTATGCCCATAACGGCGGTATCCCCAGACATCAACAACAACATCTTTTTTGAATTTCTGACGGAATTTTGCCGCTGCCCGCATACAAAATGATACAGCCTCTGGATCATCCCCATTCACATGAAAAATGGGGGCGTGTATCACTTTTGCCAAATCAGAAGAATAATCTGTCGATCGGGCATAATTTGGCGATGTTGTAAATCCTATTTGATTATTAATGACAATATGAAGGGTGCCCCCTGTACGATACCCTTCTAAATCACTTAGCCCAAAACATTCCGCAACCAGTCCTTGCCCTGGAAAAGCAGCATCCCCGTGCAAAAGAACCCCCATAACCTTATCCAGGCTTATGTCATTCATTTCTTGCTGTTTCGCACGAACACGCCCAAGAACAACCGGATCCACTGCTTCAAGATGAGAAGGGTTTGCTGTCAAAGAAATTTCCATTTTCTTACCAGCGATATCTTGAACACTGGAATACCCTAAATGGTATTTAACATCCCCAGATCCCTTGACTGATTTATCATAATAGCTTTCGCCGGTGAATTCATAAAAAATACGTGATAAAGACTTACCTAAAACATTGGCCAAAACATTTATGCGGCCACGATGCGCCATACCCAATACTGTTTGTTCAACACCCACATCTGCAGATGCCCTTAATGCCTCTAAAAGACCTGATACAACTGATTCACATCCTTCAATTCCAAATTTTTTCGCCCCAGGATTTTTGGCATTTAAGAAAAGTTCAAACTGTTCTGCCTTGAACAAATCCGCCATTATCTCTTTTTTATTTTCTGTTGGCATTCCTTTTTCAAGATAGTCATCTTCCATCAATGTTTGAATCCAGCTTTTTTGATCTGGATCTTGGCTATGCATAAATTCAACGGCCACATGGCCACAATATTTTTTCTTCAAAATATTAAGGATGTTATGCAAGGTCGCGTATTGAAGGCCCAAAACACCGTCAATGAAAATTTCTATTTCCATATCTGCATCTGTAAATCCATATGTCTTGGGATCAAGTTCTGGATGGATTTTTTCTGGATTTTCAAGCTGCAAAGGATCAAGCTTTGCTGCCAAATGACCCCGCACACGGTAAACCCGGATCATCATCAAAGCACGAATAGAATTTTGAATATCCTTGATGCTGTTGTTTCCATCCGATTCTTTGGGGGATCTGTTTAAATCAACTGGCTTTATATGGGTGCTTCTTCCCCAAGAAGGGCCCATTGTTTCAACTTGAAGGTCTTTCAGTTGATCCCCCCCCAGTTCTTTGAAAAACACTTGCCACTCTTCAGAAACAGCACTGGCATCTTGTAAATATTTTTCATACAAACTTACGATAAACGAAGCATTTGACCTAAATAGATACGCATTTTTTTCAAAGTCTGAAGGTAACATTTCAATCCTTATTTCTCTTAACTTTTTTTGGTATTATAGCAAGTTTCAACATAGGTTCAAAGACATGAAATTGGCAAGAGATTTGGTTAAAAAAGACTTTGAACTTCCACCAATATAAAAATTAAATAAATTGTTCCAATCTAAAGTATACACCAGTGGGCCTTGTCCCCCAGGAACTTACTACAAATTGCCTCTGCAAAATCAAGGTCCTGTAATCTTAGCAATTTTTCATTAAATGCCCTAACGTAGGGGCTGTTTAATTTAAAAACAAAAGCAAGCTCATCATTTCTTAAATTCAGCGTTGTCATAGCAAGGTTTAAATCTGGCCGCCCATCCACAGCTGCTTTTAAGGTTAGGAAATCCCCAACTGTGGCATAAGCCTCCCCTTTCTGGACAGCTTCTAAGGTTGCATTTATATCATCATAACCAATTGTCACAGCCCCCGTTTTTGCCGCCAACTTTGCACTTAAATTCCCTGAAATAACGGCAACTTTCTTCCCAACAATATCATCTGTTGACATGAACTGTTCTTGCCTTTTTTCATTTTCAATCATCGTGATTGTGGATGTTACCGTACCGACAACAATTGAAAACAAGACAATGGCTGGAATCAAATACAGCAAAAGGACCAAGCGCTTCAGTGGTTTATCTGAATTTTCAATCAACCCCCCTTGTATAAGCACCATCATCGCTTCCCACATAGAGTTCCCCATGTTTTTAAAGAACTTCTTTTTATCAAATAAATTGTTCCTATTATCCAAGACATAGAAAATAATACTAACCAAAAGAAAGGCTGCGATCATAAAAGGTAAAAGAACACCCAGTTGGCGGGCCAGACTTCCCCCAATAATAAAAACCAAATTTCTTTTATCTGGTTTTTTAATAGTTCCGCCAATAAAATTTAAGAAATAAGGTCTGGAATATTCGATATTAAAAGAAAGACGTTCGAAGGTTGTTGAAATAGGACCAACAAGAACATCCAGATCCCCTTCTCCTACGCGTTTAACAGCGCCATTCGTATTGGGGCCGGCTTTGTAATATTCATAGTCCCAGTCCATTTCTTTGGCAATAAATTCCCACATATCAACAGAGGCACCATAATATTTCCCATCCGGAGAAAGCCATGAAAATGGTTTGGATTTAAACATAACCCCAACCTTTAATTTTTTCTTGGGCAGCTTAACTTCGGCAAGCGAATGGGTGGAAAAATTTGCAAAAATAAGTGCAAGAATAATACATATAAATCTCATAGAAGTCCCTGTTATAAACTTATTATTTTAGGTCTTAAGACTTATTAAATAATAGTTTTTTATTATAATGTTGTAAACCTATACTTTTCAGAGATTGTCTTAGGATTCCACACATTTTTAATGTCAAAAACAAGACCCCCTTTATCAAGCTTTAAAAGAATATTTTCTTGATTCTTGATAAACATATCATGAGATACCAATAATAAGACTGCCTGATAAGACGAAGACGTATCCGTTATGTCTTTCAAATCAATCCCGTATTCTTTTTTAGCCTCAGCCGGATCGGCCAATGGATCAACAACATCAAGCGCATAACCAAAATTCTGCAACCCTTTGATAACATCAATAACTTTGCTGTTCCTAAGATCTGGCACATTTTCTTTAAAGGTTAGACCCAAAACAAGAATTTTTTTTGCCTGGCCATAAGATGTTGTGTCAGATAATAAATGGTGCACTTGGTTTGCCAACATACTGCCCATTGCATCATTTGTCCGACGGCCTGACAAAATTACTTCTGGGTTGTGCCCAACTTTTTTTGAACACTCTGCAAGGTAATAAGGGTCAATACCAATACAATGCCCCCCGACAAGGCCGGGCGTAAAAGGTAAAAAGTTCCATTTAGTTTTCGCAGCATCAAGAACATCATAAATGGAAATACCTAACTTGGAAAATATTTGGGTAATTTCATTTATAAACGCAATATTTATATCCCTTTGGGAATTTTCAATTACCTTTGCTGCCTCAGCTGTTTTAATATTTTTTGCAACAAATACATCTGTGACCTGGCTGTACATTTCTTCAAGAGTCTTTGTCACCGCTGGTGTTTGCCCGGCCACAACCTTTGTTATGCTGTATATTGTGTGTTTTTTATCCCCCGGGTTTATTCTTTCTGGCGAATACCCTAAAAAGAAATCAACACCACATTTTAGACCCGATTCTTTTTCAAGAATTCTTCCGCATACTTCTTCTGTAACACCTGGATACACTGTGCTTTCATAAACAACGATTGCCCCTTTGGCCATAACAGAAGCGATAGTTTTTGACGCTTTTTCAATAATTGTTAAATCTGGTTTATTATTTTTATCGACAGGTGTTGGAACCGTGACAATATATATGTCTTGTGATTTTATATCATCTTTACTTGATGTGTATTTCATATCGATAGATTTAAGGACAGAGCTTTCTAACTCAGCCGTTCTATCGTGACCTGATTTTAACTCTTGAATACGTCCTTCATCAATATCGAATCCCGTAACTTGATATTTCTTTGTTAAGGCTGCGGCCAATGGTAGGCCCACATATCCAAGGCCCATGATTGTAATTTTCATCGATGTCTGCTTTCGTCTTTTTTATCTTCCTGAAAAGACATGGCGTTTATACTATTCTCACTATATAAATTTATGTCTTCTGCCGTTAAATAATTATCAATATAATTTTGGGAAATCCTAAAAACATCAGTCAAAACTGTTTCTTTTGTATCGTTAATATATTGGTCTTTAACTAACTTAATTTGTTTTAAAAACCTATCATTATGTCTGGCTTGAATTTTTTTTAATTCAATTTTATTGTCTTGTTCCAAAGCCTTTATTTCTTGCTCTGTCTCTAGTCTTATTTTACGAATAAGCGTTCCCGTATTATTAAATTCTTTTTCCTGCAGTTTATAAATTGCTTTTTTTTCTTCAAACAAATCGGCAACTTCTCTTAACTGGCGGGCAATTCTGTGGGACCTGTCATCAAGTTGTTTTTTTGCCTTACGCATCACAGGAATAACAGTAATTGCAATAAATAATAAAAAGGAAGCCAGTATCCATATCTGGGGGTCTTGTAAATTTATCATTGATCCCCCTTTATGATTTCAGCAATTTTATCATTATCTATTTTATGCCCTAATATATTTTCAAGGACATTGGCAACCAAAGCTGTTTTTTCTTTACCCAGTTCCTTTTGTAATTTATCTATTTCTGTTTTTATTTCTGCGTTGGCCTCGTGCAACTTCTTAACATTTTCTTCTGTTAATTGGTGTTTCATCCGAATAACTTCTTCACTGATTTTTGACTTCGCTTCATGAAGAATTTTTTTTGATTCTACTTGCACTTCTTTTAAGCGAGATTTTGCCTCAACCGACATATGCTCTGCATTTTTTTCCAATTCTTGGATTTTAACAAGCTTTTCATCCAAAAGTTTTTGGCGTTTTTTGAAAATTATATCTAGCCTTGGCAGCACAATAAAGCGCATACCAATTAACAAAGTAATAAAGGATACAAATAACCAAAAAAGTTGTGGTCCAAAATATGTTGGGTCAAGTTGAGGCATGTTCTTATTTAAATAAAATCAAGAAAGCGATCAAAAGCGCGAACAAGGCAACGGCTTCAGTTAAAGCAAATCCTAAAATTCCAATTGTAAAAACGTCTTTACGTGCCTCTGGATTACGGGCAACTGAACTTATTAAAGTGGAAAAGATAGAACCAATTCCAAGCCCTACGCCAAACAAAGGCAAAACGGCTAATCCCGCTCCGATCATTTTTGCTGCTTCTACGTCCATTATTATCTCCTTTTTTCTGTGGTTATCTTAATGCATATGTATGGCGTCACTCAAGTACAAACATGTAAGTATTGAAAATACATAGGCTTGCAAGAAAGCAACCAATACTTCAAATCCAATAAGGACTGAATTTAATAAAACAGTGGAAACCCCATACATTCCCAATAACACTGTAAACATCGCAAATACTTTAAGCATTGTATGGCCTGCCATCATATTTGCAAACAAACGAACAGAAAGGCTTACAGGTCTTGATAGATAAGAAATAAGCTCTATGGGGATCAAAATAGGGGCCATTAAAATTGGGGCCCCTTCCGGCATGAAAAGTTTGAAAAACTTGACCCCATGTCGGATAAACCCAATCACTGTAACAATAACAAAAACCAACGAAGCAAGGCCAAATGTTAAAATTAATTGGCTTGTAAACGTAAAACTATAGGGAATCATGCCGATTAAATTGCCAAACAAAATGAAAAAAAAGACCGAAGCCACAAAAGGAAAATATTTCTTTCCCTCTGCCCCCACGTTTTCTTTCAGCATATTGGCAACAAATTCATAAGACATTTCCACCAAACATTGAAGGCGTCCTGGAACCAACGATTGTTTTGCTGTGCCAGCCACAAACAATAAAAGGGTCATAAAGACAGCCAACCCCATATAAACAGCAGAGTTTGTAATAGATATATCAAAACCTGCCATGTGTAAGGGCATCAAGACTTTAACTTCAAATTGATGTAGAGGGCTATCCATTGGTATCCTTTTCCTTGGTTTTCTTTGAACCTAGGCCGTACCCCATCTTACACAAACTTCGATAAACATTCAACAAGCCTGCAGCAGAACCAAAAATAAAACCAATTATCAATGCCCAGGGATATGTATCAAAGTGTTTATCAAAGGCAACACCTAAACCAGCGCCGACCATTATGGCGGCAAGCATATCCGCACTTACCTTCATGGCAGTACCTTTAAAAGTAAGGTTATTTTGTGATTTTTTTGGCATTTTTGTCATTTTCCAGAGGCTTTAAACCCAAGGATCTTCTTAATTTTTCTGACCCTGTGAAAGTTGAAATATCACCCCCAGCCTCTACGTACTGAATGGCTTCTTCAATCAGGCTTTCTAGAAGAGGTGTTTTGGGCAATCCAGAAATCTTGATTTTGCCAATTTTTAAAATTGGGGCTACATCAGCCTTCAACAGCTGACGGCGCATAATAATCTGTTGTTCAAGTTGCTTGTTTTCCAAACATTTTTGTATTTCATGGGAAGTCATCCCCAACCCTTTGACAATATCTTTGACGGCTTCCACCTGGTCTTTTGCTGCAAACAAATCATCTTGCTTTTCATAAATTGCTGTGCTGTATTTCACAGGGTCCTTACTACACAAGACCAATTTAAACCCTTCGATATCAATTTTATTAAAGGGAAACGGGCGCATAACTATTCTTAACTTATCACCAAACTTGGTGAACAATTCATCTTTTATACTGGTGGCAAATCTTGCGCAAACGTGACAAGTCAAAGACCCATATTCACATAGGGTTACAATAGCCTTATCACGCCCCACAATTATTTCCGTTGGATGCGTTGTGTTTGCCTTTGCCAGGCCTGCAGTCAACCCAATAATAAGTATAAAAATGAATTTCATGTTTATCTTTCCTGTTTATCCAAACTGTTTTTATTTGTCTTTGGTGTCTTCTGAATATATCATCCGGCCAAGATTTTTTAAAGAATCTCTTAATTCCTGATTATCTATACTTTCAACCAATTTTTCAATGGTTTTTTCGTCTATTTCGCCAAGCACCCTTTCTTTCTTTGGGGCTTCTTGCCTTGCTGGCCGGTCTATTTTCCCAACGATAACTTTGATTTTATCAACGGCTTTATAACCATAATAAGTATTGATCCGATCAATGACATAACTGTGTATGTGCTGAAAAACTAAAGATGTGCTGTGGCTTGAGGCCTTTACCAACAATGTCCCACGATTTCGCTTGCCTGCTGGAAAAGTTATTTTCTCAGGAGAGATTGAATTTGCATAGTCAGGACCAACAATTTTTTCCCAATCTTCAACCAATGTGCCGTTCAAAAAACCGTATTTACCATAAACTTTAGAGGTCACCCCCTGGACAATTTGGTTTAACTTTCTTGATCCTACACGCTTACTGGTAACCACTGTTCTTTTTCCTCGTCCAATCGATCATCTATTAAGGCCTGCCTGATGGCTGCCGTCAATCGATTCATATAGGCTATATTATG